>WBZO01000866.1_pt1 | contig 54877 bp, 48 predicted proteins | sample 5204261 | NCBI WGS metagenome assembly WBZO01 (sample SAMN12412400, study PRJNA552823) | activated sludge metagenome | isolation source: activated sludge from anammox sidestream of wastewater treatment plant... | place: USA: North Carolina | collected 2017-09
GAAACACCTCTGGTCGACGATGCCGTAGAGGACGTTGGCGGCGTCGCTCGCGCACTGGAGATAGCCGACCTCGTCGATGACGAGGACGTGCGGATGCACGTACGCCGCGGTGGCGTCGCGGGGGGGCCGTCACGGGCCGCCGCGTGGAGCTCGTCGATGAGGTCCGCGGCGGTGATGAAGCGTGCTTCGAAGATGCCGGGCTCGTCGACGAGCAATGTCGATGCGATGACGGCCTGGGGAACTCCCCCCTCCGCCATGTGATGGACCTTCGAACGGGTCATGACGTCGATCACCGATCGGGCCTCCGAGGAGACCCCCCCTGCCACTGGTGGCCCGGGAAAGCGGCTGGCGGGGGAAGCACCCGCCAGAATTTTTGGATCCTCACCCGCCAGTCTTTCCGGACGTCACAGGAAGATGCGGATGAAGCGGTAGCCGTAGCACGGGTGCTGCGCCGCGAGCTCGCGCATGCGCGCGATGACCGGCGCGTCCGCCTCGTCTCGCTTCGATTCGAGCTTCAGCCCCGACCTCGCCGTGCCGACGAGCGCGCACGCTCGACGGGCCGAGACGCCTCGCGAGCGCGCGTAGCCGACTTGCTGCCGGCAGCCGCGCGCGCTCACCATGTTCTTGCGTTGATCTCCTTCAGCACGTCGATCTCGAGCAGTCGATCGGCGAGGAGCTTCTTCAGCTTCCCGTTCTCGACTTCGAGCGCCTTCAGGCGCTTCGCGTCGTCCGCGTCCATCGAGCCGACCTTCCACCGCCACACGTAGAGCGTTTGCGCGCTCACGCCGTGCTTCTTCGCCACCTCGTCGATGGGCGTCTTGTCCGCCTCGCGGAGGATCGTCAACGCGTCAGTTGGTGCCGCAGAGAGCTTCGCGCGCGTGCTTCGTGCGCAGCTTCTCCTGATCCATGCCGCCGTTCGGATCGCGGATGTGCCGTGAGAGCTTCGCCGGACCGCTGCGGAACGGGGTCAGGTGGAACGCCGTCTCGAGCGCGGTGCCGTCGGTGTGGCAGCCGTTGCACGTGTTGCCGTTGAACGCGCGGCTCGTCTGCGGATCGACGCCGGAGAGGTTCCAGACGTACGGCTGCGGGACGGCGTCCGCCGAGCCCCCGCGCATCGACGCCGGGAGCTCGAAGCGCGCCGAGCGGATCGCGTCGGCGTTGTTCTTCACGAACTCGCGGAGGGCAGGGGAGTTGTCGAGCTCGCGGCCCGGCGTGTTGCGTACGCCGCGCATGTGGAGGAGGCCGTCGTCGGCGAGACCGAACTCGCGCAGCTGCCAGATCCAGTTGAAGACGGACTCGTTCGTGCGGAGCTGGCCGAGCGCGCTGCCGTTGCGGCCGCTCGGGTTCGAGCCGCGGCGCGTGAACTGGTCGGTGACCGCCTGGACCGCTGCCTTGTACGCCTCGTCACGTTGGGGGTACTTCCCGAGCTCGTGCCAGGTCTCGGCCCACTCCTTCGTCGACTTCGAATCGGGCAGGGCGAACTCGAAGATGATCGTCATCGCGAGCGGGCGCGATGCCGGATCGTCGGCTGCGCCGTCCATCAGGCTGAAGGCGAGGCGCCCCTCGCCGTGGGGCTCGGACGCGACCTCGAGTCGCTGGTCCATGCGGTTGACGATGCCGCTGAGACGGAAGGGAGCCTTCTTGAGATCGAGCTCGTAGCCCTTGCACTCGGTGCAACCGGCGTTGCACTCGTTCTCCGGCGTGCGCTTCAGCCACGGGCACATGAGCAGCCGGTTCATGTTCGTGACGCGCTCTTCGTTCGGCTGATCGACCGCGAAGCCGTTGTACTGCTTGATGGACACCCAGCCGTCGAGCCACGTCCGGATGAAATCGCTGGCCGTCGTCCCCGAGGGGATCATCTCCTCGATGAGATGGCGGAAGCTCCACGGGCCCGCCGAGCCGTCGGCGCGCGCGTTCTTCGCCCGGTCGTCGTTGATGACCGCGTCGTCGACGATCATCATCTCCTTCTCGAAGTCGATCTGGATCGAGTCGCACGGCGAGGCCTCGGCCGAATCGCCGTTGCTCGAGCAGGCGCCGCCCGCGAACGCGGCGGCGAGGGCGACGAGCGAGAGGGAGGTGATCCGCGAAAGCTTCGTCATCCAGTTCGTCATCAGTTTATATCGCCGGCTCGTCCCTGCAGAAGACGGCCTAGGGGTTTTCCATCGATAGGAGCAATCCACGTGCCGGCGAGCGCCGACCGGGATAGTTCGAGAAAAGCCCCCCGATTCCGGTGTCGTGCGGATGACGCCCCGTCGACTTGTGGACGGCGCGTCCACGATTGGTCGACGGGGCGACCACGCAATTACTGCGTCTTCGACGGCGGAACGGCGTGGGCGACCGGCGGGATCGCGCGGAGCGCCATGAGGAGGGCGTCCTTGTCCTCGTCGGTCATGCCCTTGAAGTAGAACCAGGGCATCACGTAGAGGGTGCGGCCGTCCTTGCCCTTGCCCTCGTTGAAGACGCGCTTCAGATCCTCGTCGCTGTAGGCGCCGATGCCGGTCGCCTTGTCGCTCGTGATGTTCGGGGCGATCGCATACTTGTCGCCCGGGACCGGGAACTTGAAGCCGCCCGCGTACGCCATGCCGGGCAGCGCCTCGTGCCGCTCGTTGTACGTGTCGTGGCACTCGCCGCAGAGCGCGGTCTTGAGCAGCCACTGGCCACGCGCCATCTTGTCCGACGTCGGCGGGGCAGGGGGCGGCGCCTTCTCGAGCGGCGCGGGCGCCGCGCGGAAGAAGATCGAGACGGGGAAGTAGACGTCCGTCTTGCCGGGGTTGTTCTTCACCGGCTGGAGCGTGCGGAGGTACGCGATGATCGAGAGCGCGTCGTCGTCGGAGAGCGTCTCGCGGAAGACCTGGTAGGGCATCTGCGGGAAGAGCGGGCGGTTGTCACGGCTGACGCCCTCGCGCATCGCGCGGAGGATCTCCCCGTCCGTCCAGTCCCCGAGGCCGGTCTCCTTGTCCGGCGTGAGGTTCTTCGAGCGGAAGTGCGCGGGCTGACCGGGCTGCTCGCCGAAGTCGCGACCGGCGCCGAGGAAGCCCTCGACGTACTGCTCGCCGGCCTTCGTCTCGTCGATCTTCGAGTGGCAGGGCGCGCAGCCGGTGACGTGGTGGAAGAGGTACTTGCCGCGCGCGATCGCCTCGGGGCTGTTCGGCGCCTTCACCTCCGGTGCCGGTCGGTACTTCGGCGAGAGCACGAAGAACTTCACGACGACGGCGAGGACGACGAGGACGATCAAGCCGCCGATGCCGGCGGCGACGCGTACGAGAATTTTCTTCATTACCCCTCTCCCGGGTCGGTCTTGCGCTTCACGGGGCGACCCGCCCACTCATGCGCTGCGTGATCGTGCCCGGCGGAGAAGGAGGGTGTCAACAACAGGTACGGACTTGCTCAGAACTTCTCGACCGCCGGGCGGAGATCGAGCTCTTGCGTCCACGCCGTTCGATGCTGGGTGTGGAGCATCCAGTACGTGTCCGCGATCGCGTCCGGCGACAGGAACGCGTCGTCCGGGCGATCCGGCATCCACTGCTTCGCGCGCTCGGACAAGACCACGCCGTCGATGATGACGTGCGCGCAATGGATCCCCTTCGGGCCGAGCTCGCGCGCGATCGACTGCGAGAGGGCCCGCAGGGTGAACTTGCCGGCCGCGACCAGCATGAACCGCGCACCTCCGCGCATGGCCGCGGTCGCGCCGGTGAAGAGGATGGTCCCCTGGCCCTTGGCGACCATCGCCGGGAGCACCTCTCGCGCCGCGTGGAACGCGCCGAACGCGCTCGCCCGCCATGCCGTCTCGAACTCCTCGGGCGTGATCTCGAGGATGCCGGCCGTCTTGAACGGGCCGGGCGTGTTGTAGACGAGGACCGACGGATCGCCCGCCTCCGCACGGATGCGGGCGAAGGCGGCCGCGAGCGAGGTCGCGTCGCCGGCGTCGGCCGGCGCGACCACCGCGTCCGGGCACGCGCGCGCGATCGGCTCGAGCGTCTCGGCGTGGCGGCCGACGAGCCCGACGCGGAAGCCTTCGCGGGCGAAGCGGCGGGCGACGGCGGCGCCGATGCCCGGACCGGCGCCGACGACCACGCAGACGGGCGCGCTCAAAGCCTGCCTCCGAACATCCGCTGGATGTCCGAGCTCGTGAGCTTCAGCAGGGCGACGACCGCGGTGGCCTCCTCGTTCGCGAGGTGCGCCGCGAGCCGCTCGCGCAGCCTCTTCGCCTCCGCGGCGAACGCGGCGATCGCGCCCGCCGGCGGCCCGCCGGGCTCGAGCAGCGGGACGAGGGCCGCCTGCAGCGCGGGCATCGCCGCCATGAGCTCGCCGTGCTCTTCGTCGAGCTTCGACGCATCGAAGCCGAAGTTCGCCGTCAGGTAGGGGAAGATCACCTCGTCCTCCGTGCCGTGATGCGCGTGCATCACCTGCTGGAGGGCGTTGTTGATCGCCACCGCCATCTGGAGAAAGCCTCGGTCGACCGCCTTCGTCCCTTCCCGGCGCGCGGCGAGCTCGCTCGCCATCTCGTCGAGCTTCTCGGTGATCTCACGCAGCCGATCGTGCGTGTCGTAGAGCTTCGCGATGACGATGTTGTGCCCGGGGTGGGCCTCGATCTCGCTGCGCTGCATCGGAGGGCTCAATAGGACCAGGGGAACTTCTTGAAGTTCCGCTTGCGCTTCTGGACGAACGCCTCGCGGCCTTCCTGGGCTTCCTCGGTGCCGTAGGCGAGCCGGGTCGCCTCGCCCGCGAAGAGCTGCTGGCCGACCATGCCGTCGTCGGGCAGGTTGAAGCCGTACTTCAGCATCTTGATCGCCGTCGGGCTCTTCGAGTTGATCTCCGCGGCCCACTGGAGCGCGAAGTCCTCGAGCTCGGCGTGGGGAACGGACGCGTTGGCCATGCCCATCGCGACCGCCTCGTCGCCGGAGTAGGTGCGTCCGCAGAAGAAGATCTCGCGCGCCCGCTTCTGACCGCACTGGCGCGCGAGCAGCGCCGAGCCGTACCCGCTGTCGAAGCTCGCGACGTCGGGATCGGTCTGGAGGAACTTCGCGTGCTCCTTGCTCGCGATCGTCAGGTCGCAGATGACGTGCAGCGAGTGGCCGCCGCCGACCGCCCATCCCGGGACGACGGCGATGACGACCTTCGGCATGAAGCGGATCTGGCGCTGCACCTCGAGGATGTGGAGGCGGCCGAGCCCGGCGGGGTCGGCGCCGCGCGCGCCTTCCGAGTACTGATACCCGTCCTTGCCGCGCACGCGCTGGTCGCCGCCGGAGCAGAACGCCCAGCCGCCGTCCTTCGGCGAGGGCCCGTTGCCGGTGATGAGGACGACGCCCACGTCCGTCATGAAGCGGGTGTGCTCGAGGGCCTGCGAGAGCTCGTCGACCGTCTGCGGGCGGAACGCGTTCCGGCACTCCGGACGGTTGAACGCGATGCGCACCGTCCCCTGATCGACCGCACGGTGGAACGTCACGTCCTTGAACGCGAACCCCTCCACTTCTTTCCAACGCTTCGCATCGAAGATGCTCGAGACCACGGCACTCTCCTTCGCCGCAGGCACGAGCTCGCGGCGAGTTTCAGGCTATGAGTGCGAAGTCACGGCCGTCAAGACGCGCGTGCGGCGCGCCTGCCTCACGTTTTCGTCACTTCTTCACGCCCGTCGCATCGAGCACACGGATGACGATCACGGAGATGTTGTCCTTGCCGCCGTTCGCGTTCGCGGTGGCGACGAGGTCCTCGACGATCTCGCTCGGCGATTTCTCCGCCGCTGCGATGCGCGCGATCTCGGAGTCCTTCACCATCTTCGTCAGGCCGTCCGAGCAGAGGATGTAGAGGTCGCCGACCTTCGGCTTACCGAGAACGACGTCGATCGCCACCGTCGGCCAGACGCCGACCGCACGGCTCAGGTGCGCCGCCTGCGGGCCGGTCACGCCGAAGTCCTTCATCGTGTGATCGGAGGTCATGCGGCGGAGCTCGCCGTCGCGGATCCGATAGAGGCGGCTGTCGCCGACGTGTCCGACGTAGAGCCGCTCCTTCTGCGGCGCGAAGCGGACGGCGCAGATGGTGGTGCCCATGCCGGCGAGGTCCTTGTCCTCCTGCGCGCGGTCGAGGATGGCGTCGTTCGCCATCTGGATCGCCCGTGCGAGCTCCGAGCCGCGGACCGGGATGTTCTCGTGCGGCTCGGCGGCGAAGTCCTGCGTGCGGAACGCCTGCTCGATCGTCTTCACGGCGAGGGCGCTCGCGATCTCGCCGCCCTGGTAGCCGCCCATCCCGTCGGCGACCACGAACACGCCCTGCTCCGGCATCGCCAGGATGCTGTCCTCGTTGCGCTTGCGGCGGAGGCCCTTGTCGGTCTGCGCCTGCGCCGTCACGAGGATCATCGCCGCGGCCTGCGTCGGTTCCTCGCGCGCCGCGTCCTCGTCGTAGACGATGCGCTTGGTCGGCGGCTGCACCTTCGGCCGCGTCGCCACCGCGGCGGCGCCGACCTTCGTCGGATCGACCTCGTCGTCGTCCTCGTACTCGAGCTTCGGCAGATCCGCCTTCGAAGGCCGGACGTCCGGCTCGGGATGGCGCTCGACGTCGCTCCCGGCGGCTCGCTTCTTCTTCGGCGGGGCCGCGTCGGCCTTCGGCGCCGGCTTGGCCTCGGTCTTCGCAGAGCCGCCGCCACGCTTCATCCAGGTCAGTGCAAGCAGCACGACCAAAACCACCGTAACCGCGGGCCAGAGCCACTCGCTCATCGCGACGAGAACGCTATCACGTCACGTCGAGTGTGTGTCCGACGACGCGGGCTCGGGCTCATCCATCGTGACGGGGAGGGACGCCCGCCGGAGCTCGCTCTGCATCGCGTAGGCGTCGGCGTACCGCCTACGGGGATCCTTGGAGAGCGCGCGGAAGACCACGTCCTCGATCGATCGGGGGATGTGGGGTCGGAGGAGCCGCATCGAGACCGGGACGTCCCGCAGGATCCGCGTCTGGACGTCGATCCTCGTCTCGGCCGCGAAGGGATGGACGCCGGTGAGCATCTCGTAGGTGAGCACGCCGACGGCGAACAGGTCGGTCAAGGGCGTGACGATCTCGCCGACGAGCTGCTCGGGCGCCATGTAGTGCGGGGTCCCGAGCATCTTGCCCGGCCTGGTGAGCGCGCGCGCGTCCGGCGCGAGGCTCTTCGCGAGGCCGAAGTCGAGGATCTTCGGGACGGGCGCGCATCCGAGCCGTTCCACGAGGAAGACGTTCTGGGGTTTGATGTCCCGGTGCACGACCGCGATCGCGTGCGCGGCCTGGAGCGCGGAGAGCACCTGCACGATGATCTGCACCGTGTCTGCGATGGTGAAGGTCGGGCTCCAGAGGAAGCGCTCGGCGATGGTCTCGCCCAGCAGCCTCTCGGTGACGAGGTACGGCCCGACGTTCGCGATCCACCCGAGATCGTAGATGTCGCAGACGTTCGGGTGCTGCAGCGCCGCGATGATCTCGGCCTCGCGACGCAGCCGCTCGAAGGCTTCCTCGCGCGCCGCGTCGGACACGATCTTGATCGCCACCGCGCGGCGGAGGTGGATGTTCTCGCCCTCGAACACGACGCCGGAGCCGCCGCGCCCGATGATCCTCGTGACGCGGTACTTACCGTCCAGGATCGTCCCCAGCAGCGGATGGATCTCGTCCGACGATCGGTGAAGGGAGTTGTCGAGCGGCTTGGCCGTCCTCGGGCAGACCCGGTCCGTCAGGCGATGCGGCTCTCTGCAGTGCGGGCACCAGCGAATGCCCTTGCGCTTCATCGCGAGTCCCCGCGACCCCACGGATCGGCCTTGTCGAGCGCAGGCTTCTTCGCGCCGGCCGGATGCTGCGAGGGGGCGGGGGCAGGTGCAGGCCCGACGGCGGGCGGGGCAGCGGTCGTGGCGGCGGGGACCGGGGGCGGCAGGCGAGACGCCGTCGTGTGCGCGCGCAGCGCCGGCGCCTGGACGATCGTGGCGGACGTCGCCGCGCTGATCGCGAGGGCGCGTGGGGCGCGCACGAGCGGGAGGCGGTCGGGCACGAGCTCGGCGCGGGCGCGCACCGGCATGCCCTCCGCGGTGCTCGCGCGGTAGCGCGCAGCGCCCAGCACGACGATCGCGATGATCGACGCCACGAGGACGACGGCCGAGATGCGCGTGCCCCACGGCGAGACCTGCTTCTCTCGGCGACGCGAGCGCTTCTTCTTCTTCGCTTCCGGAGAGCGAGCCTTCGTGGCCTCCTCGGCGGATCGGCGGACCGGGACGGAGAGGGGAGCGTCCGACGGGGTCCGGCCGGGCCCGCGCGGCTGCGCGTCCGGTCGCGCGGGCGCGTTCGGCATCACGACCGTCATCATGACGGTCGCGCCGTCCCCGGGCTCCGCGCTCGCAGGCAGTCCGAGCGTCTCCGCGGAGGCCGACAGCTCGCGCGCCGAGCTCTCGAGGACGGCGCGGAGGTTCGCGCGCTCCTTCTCGAAGAGCTCCTGGAGGATGGTGCCGAGCTCGCGGTGGGTGCTCGCGCTGCGCGACCCGAGGAACCGCTCGATGTCGGCCTGCATGTCGGCGGCCGTCGCGTAGCGATCCTCGGGCCGGAAGGCGAGCGCCTTGCGGCAGATGGCGTCGATCGCCTCGGGGACGTCCGGGTTCACCGCGCGCGGAGACGGGTCGTAGTCGCCGTCGACGAGCGCCTGCGGGATCTCGAACTCGTCGCGCGTCGCCCAGAACTTCTGCCCGCTCGCCGCCTTGTACAGGAGGACGCCGGCCGCGAAGATGTCGGTCCGCCGGTCGAGCGTCCCGCCCGCGGCCTGCTCCGGCGACATGTACCGGACCTTGCCCTTGACGATGCCCTGGCGCGTCTCGGTGAGGCGTCCGACGGCCTTCGCGATGCCGAAGTCGACGACCTTCACCTGCCCGGCGTAGGTCACGAAGATGTTGTGCGGGGTGACGTCGCGGTGGACGATTCCGAGCGGCGTCCCGTCGAAGTCCGCGAGCTCGTGCGCGTGGTGCAGGCCGGCGAGGACGTCGGAGATGACGGCGTAGTAGAGCTCGCGCGGGAGCTCGCGCCCGGTCTTCGCGGCCCGGCGCTCGATGTGATGGAGAGGCTGACCGTCGAGGTGCTCCATCGCGAGGAAGTAGTCCTCGCCGTCTCGGCCGACCTCGAACAGCTGCACCACGTTCGGGTGGGAAAGGCGCGCCGTCACGCGGCCCTCGTCCATCAGCATCGAGACGAACTCGGGATCCTCGGCCAGGTTCTGGCGCAGGCGCTTGACGACCGCGAGCTTGGCGAACCCGGAGCCGCGCGGCCCCTCGGCGAACGCGAGGAACACGTCGGCGGTCCCGCCCTGCCCGAGTCGGGCGATGAGGCGATAACCCCCCACGTGCGTCGCGTCTGCCACGGGCTCTCCGGGTGCAACGTACGTTCCCGACAGAACTACGTGAAATCGAGGGGGCCAGTTCGAGCTTGTGGAGCCGGCGGCCACATTTGTGGACGGGGGTGCATCAACCGAGCGGCCGCGAGGAGGCCCGCGAGGTCGATGCCAGCTAAGGCCCACGACGTCGCTGCAAGCTTCGGTATACTCGGCGGCCCATGAGGCACTCCGACGAGCCTCCTCCCGAAGTAACCGAGCTCCATACGGCTGCGCTCGCCCCGCAGCTCCGGACTCTCCCGCGCATCGTCTGGAAGGACGCGAAGGGCGCGGAGCACGCGGTGCTGGTCGAAGGTCGCATGGTCGTCGGCTCGGCTGATGGATCGGCGATCCGGCTGGACGATCCGACGGTGTCGCGGCTTCATGCGGAGCTCGAGACGCGCGTGGACGGCCTGTGGGTCCGGGATCTCGGCAGCCGCAACGGAACTTTCGTCAACGACGTCCAGGTCACGGGCGCGCGCGTGCCGGAGGGGGCGAAGCTTCGCTTCGGTGCCCTCGAGGTCTCCGCCGACTTCGGCGGCGCGCCGAAGAAGCCGATCGAGGTCTGGCGCGACACGTCGTTCGGCCGTCTCGTCGGTCGGAGCCGCGCGATGCGCGAGCTCTTCGCCGTCCTCGCGCGCGTCTCGCCGATGGACGCGTCGGTGCTCATCCACGGCGAGACCGGGACGGGCAAGGAGCTCGTCGCGCGCGCGATCCACGACGCCTCGCGTCGCGCCGACAAGCCGTTCGTCGTCGTCGACTGCGCGGCGCTGCCGGACAACCTGCTCGACGCCGAGCTGTTCGGACACGCAAAAGGATCGTTCACCGGCGCAGTCGCTTCGCGTGAAGGCTCGATCGAAGCGGCCGACGGGGGCACCGTGTTCCTCGACGAGATCGGCGAGCTGCCGATGTCGATGCAGCCGAAGCTCCTTCGCGTGCTCGAGTCGCGCGTCGTCCGCCGCATCGGCGAGACCTCCTACCGACCGGTCGACGTCCGCTTCATCTCCGCGACGCACCGCGACCTCCTCACGATGGTCAGCTCGGGCGCGTTCCGCGAGGACCTCTACTTCCGTCTGTCCGTGCTGCCGGTGACCGTCCCGCCGCTCCGCGATCGCAAGGACGACATCGATCTGCTCATCTCGCACTTCGTGAAGGCGCTCGGCAGCGAGATCCCGATGCGCCCCGAGCTGCTCCGTGCGCTCGCCGAGCGACCGTGGCGCGGCAACGTCCGCGAGCTCAGGAATTTCGTCGAGCGCGCGATGGCGCTCGGACCGGACGAGGCGCTCCGGCTCCTCAACGGCGCTCCCTCGAGCACGGCCGCCGAGGCGTCGCCCGCGCTGGTGGAGGCGCCGGCCGCCGAGCACGCCGACGTCGCCGATCCGCTGCTCTTCGAGCAGGCGTACAAGGAGTTCCGCGAGATGTGGAAGGACGCAGGCGACAAGGAGTACGTCCGCCGCCTGCTCCTGCGTCACGACCGGAACGTCGCGTCCGCGGCGAAGGAAGCCGGCATCGATCGCACGTACATCTACCGGCTGATCCGCAAGCACGATCTCTGAGCGCGTCGCGCGCGCACGTGCTTCGCGGCTCAGCGCGCGAAGAGGAACACGCCGAGGCCGACGACGAAGATCGCGACGCAGATGATGCCGGTGACGAGCAGCGTCCGGCCGTCGAGGAAGGACGAGCGCGCCGCGACCGGTACGGGATGCGCCGGATCTCCGGGCGGGAACGCGAGCGGGCGGACGACCCGCGGCGGCACCGAGGCCGAGGCCGGGGCGGCGAGGGCAGCGGGGGCTGCGCTCGGCGTCGGCACGACGGACGGCGGCGGCTCCGGTGCAGGCGGCGCCGGAGCGGTGGACGCGGCCGGCGGTGTCGGCGGCGGCGCTGGTGGAGCTGCCGACGGCACGCCGAGCTGCGCGCGCGCCTGCTCGCTCAGGACCGTGGCGGCGTCGTCGTCGTCGTTCTCGTCGTAGACGCGCGGCAGCGGCGCGTTCGGGGCCGCGGCCGAGCTCGCCGGCTTGGACGAGGACACGGGCGCCTTGTCCGACGAGGGCGCTTGCGACTTCGGCGGGAACGGTCGCGACGCAGGACCCGACGCGGCCGCGTTCCGCTCCCCCTCCTCGTTGGCCTTCCGGATCAGCTCCGCCCAGGCGTCCTGGGAGACCGGACCGACCTTCGTCGGCGAGTTGTACGCATCGCCGTCGCCCGCGGGCGGCGGAACCGTGTCCACCTTGTGAATCGAGTCTTCCTTGTCCCTCTCGTCGACCATCTACTTTGCCCAGGGGTCGCCCTTGTCGACCTCTCGCTTGATCGTGCCGCCCGGCTTGGTGCTGTCCGGCGGCGCCGTCGGCGCGTGCGTGACCGTCGGCGGGGGCGTCGCCTCCGTCGGCTTCGTCGGAGGCGCCTGCACGGTCTTCACGACCGTCACCACCGCGACCGGCGGCGGAGGCTGCTTCTTCGCCGAGCCCGCTCCCGCGCCCTGTTGCGGCAGCGGATGCAGGTCGACGGACATCGAGATGTCGTTCGTGAAGTGAACGACCTCCAGGCGTGGCGAGTAGCCGTCCGCCTCGATGCGCAGCCGGTGCTCGCGATCGTCCTTCGTCACGCGGGCGTCGACGGGGACGCTGCGCGCAGGACCGTCGTCGATCGAGACGCGCGCGGTGAGCGGGGTCGCCATGAGCCGGAGGTTGATCTCGGCGGGCGCCGCAGACTGGATGGTCGGCGGCTCGACGTTCGCCGGCGCCTTCTTCCCCCACGGGACGGCGAGCGCGATCACGCCGGCGAGGGCGACGGCGCCGGCGCCTGCGAGGACGCGCCGTGCGAGGCGACCCTTCTGCGCGGAGTACAGGCTCGTCGGCGCGTCGGTGAAGCTCGTGCTCGTCTCGCTGCTGCGGGCCGCAGGCGCCACGCTCGGCCCGACGGCGGCCGAGGCGCTCGTGTTCGAGTCGCCCGCGAGAGCGACCGCCTGGAACTCGCCCGAGGCCTTCTCCTCGAGCGCCGCGAGCTGCTTCTCGATGATCGACTTGATCTCGGTCCGCTTGTCCGTGAACAGCTCGCCCAGCGCGGGCGTGAGCTTGCGGCGCGCGTCGACGAGTGCGCGCGACTCGCTCAGGTACTGCTCGAGATCGGCCCGGAACTCCTCCGCGGTCGCGTAGCGATCCTCCGGCTTCATCGAGAGCGCCTTCTGGCAGATCCGGTCGAGCGCCTCCGGCACGGAAGGCTCGACGGCGCGCGGCGAGACCGGCGTCTGACCGCCGATCAGCATCTGGACGATCTGCAGATCGTCCATGTCCTTCCACATGCGCCGCCCGGCCGCGACCTCCCAGAGCATCACGCCGACGGAGAAGATGTCGACGCGGCGATCGATGTTCTGGCCGATGGCCTGCTCCGGCGCCATGTACCGGACCTTGCCCTTGACGACGCCCTGGCGCGTCTCCGACGCGCGACCCACCGCCTTCGCGATGCCGAAGTCGACGACCTTCACCTGACCCGCGTACGTGACGAAGATGTTGTGCGGGGTCATGTCGCGATGGACGATCTGCAGCGGCGTGCCGTCGTAGTCGCAGAGCTCGTGGGCGTGGTGCAGGCCCGCGAGCGTGTCCATCAGGATGATGTACTGCATGTCCTTCGTGATCAGCGGGTCTTCGCCCTTCTTCTCACGCTGGGTCGCACGATGCTGGATTCGATGGAGCGGCTGCCCATCGAGGTACTCCATCGCGATGAAGTAGTGGTTGCCGACCTGGCCGACCTCGTTGGTCTGCACGACGTTCGGGTGATTGAGTCGCGCGGCGATGCGGGCCTCGTCGACGAGCATCGCGACGAACTCGGGCTCGTCGGCCAGGTTCTGCCGCAGGCGCTTGACGACCGTGAGCTTCCGGAATCCCGACCCCGACGGACCGGCCTGCACGGCGAGGAATACGTCGGCCATACCGCCGTGACCGAGCTCCGCGATCAGGCGATACTTTCCAAAGCTTGCTTCACCCATGCGCCAGCAGTGGATGGTAACCGACCGCTAGCGCCGATGCGCTAAAATTTCGGCCCGAGCGCGAGCGAAAACCGGGGCCGCCCGCTCCGCCCCTCGAGCCACGTCGATGCGCAACTCGCGCGAGCTCATGCCCGCCTCCGACGCCCGCCTCGCGCCGCCTGCTGCGTGGTGGGAGCGAGTGAGAAGCGAGCCGACGGTTGCACCGGTCATTCGGCCGACCGGGCATTTCAATCCGTGAATTTCCGACTCGCAGCGCGATCGCGACCGTAGCAAGCGCGCCGCTTCCGGTTACCATCATTGGACGATGGCCAAGGACTGCCCGACCGAGATCCCGTCCGTCGCCGACGACGAAGGCGACTTCGAGAAGACCGAGATGCGCGGCGCTGCGACGCCGATGGGCATGCGACGCCCCTTCCTCGTCCGCATGAGCGGCAGGGACGTCGGCCTGGCTCGCCTCATCGACGCGCCCGAGCTGGTGATCGGGCGACTACCGAGCAGCGACCTCCAGCTCGACGAGACCGGTGTCTCGCGATCGCACGCGTGCATCAAGCGCGTCGGCGACACGTACACCATCGAGGACCTCGGGTCGTCGAACGGCACGCGCGTCAACGGCAGGAAGGTCGAGGGGCCGACGGAGCTCTCCGACGGCGACAAGCTGCAGATCGGATCCGACACGATCCTGAAGTTCGCGTTCTTCGACGAGGTCGAGGAGCGCTACCACACGTATCTGCACCACGCGGTCACGAAGACGGACCTCGCGCCGATCAGCGCCACGCGCCCCATGGCTCCGTGGTCGCCGACGTCGTGGCGGAGCAAGCCGATCGCCCAGAACGTCGAGTACGACGACCCGGCGCACCTCGAACGCGTGCTCGCCAAGCTGCGGAAACTCCCTCCGCTCGCCACGTCCTGGGAGATCGAGGACCTCAAGAAGCTGATCGCGGAGTGCCAGCAGGGCCGTCGCTTCCTCCTCCAGGGCGGCGACTGCGCGGAGACGCACGACGACTGCATGTCGACGACGATCACGAACAAGCTGAAGATCGTCATCCAGATGTCGCTGGTCCTCATCCGAGGCCTCCGGCGTCCGGTCGTCCGCATCGGCCGCTTCGCCGGTCAGTACGCGAAGCCGCGATCGAAGCCGACCGAGACGAAGAACGGCGTCGAGCTGCCGAGCTACTTCGGCGATCTCGTCAATCGCCCGGCGTTCACCCCGGAGGCGCGCAAGCCGGATCCGCAGCTGCTCCTCGACAGCTACTTCCACGCGGCGGTCACGCTGAACTTCATCCGCTCGATGAGCTCCGGGGGATTCTCCGACCTCCGCCGGCCGGAGTTCTTCGACCTGTCGTTCTCGAACGTGGAGCTGCCGACGACCCTTCGCGGCGACTACGCGAAGATGTGCCGCGAGATCAGCGACGGGATGAGCTTCATGCGCTCGTTCGGCGATCGCGGCGCAGACGAGCTCATGCGCGTCCAGTTCTACGCGAGCCACGAAGGCCTCAGCCTCCACTACGAGGAGGCGCAGACGCGGCAGCCTCCGCGGCGCGACGTCTACTACGACCTCACCACGCACATGCCGTGGATCGGCGAGCGGACGCGGCAGCTCGACGGCGCGCACATCGAGTTCTTCCGCGGCATCGCCAACCCGGTCGGCGTGAAGGTCGGCCCGTCCTGCACGCGCGAAGAGATCGTCGAGCTCTGCCGCGCGCTCAATCCGCAGAACGAGCCCGGCAAGCTCGTGCTCGTCGCCCGCATGGGCGCCTCGAAGGTCGAGGAGAAGCTGCCGCCGCTCGTCGGGGCCGTGCGGCGCGCCGGCTGCCGCGTCCTCTGGGTCTCCGACCCGATGCACGGCAACGCCGTCACGACCCGCGAGGGCATCAAGACCCGGGACTTCGAGGACATCCTCAAGGAGGTCGAGGTGTCGATCCAGGTGCACCGCGAGCTCGGGAGCTATCTCGGCGGCGTGCACTTCGAGCTCACCGGCGACGACGTCACCGAGTGCATCGGCGGCGGCCTCACGGAGTCGGATCTCACCCACAACTACGCGTCCGTCTGCGACCCGCGCCTCAACTACCGCCAGGCGCTCCAGATGGCGTTCCTCCTCAGCGAGAAGCTCGACAGCCTCCCGCGGCCGTCGTCGCTCCCGCCGCCCTCGTCGTTCGGTCGCTGACGGACTCTCCGGGGGCCGCGTCGAAAGCGACGAGGGCCCCCGGCGCTCCCGCCGCGCTCAGATGGCGACGCCGAGCGCGCGCAGGATCGGGCCCATCTTGCCGGCCGTCTCCTGGTACTCGGCCTCGGCGACCGAGTCCTTGACGATGCCCGCGCCCGCGTAGATGTACGCGCGCTTGCGGGTGAGGATTCCGCAGCGGATCGCCACGGCGAAGTGACCGTCCCCGGCGGCGTCGAACCAGCCGACCACGCCGGTGAACCACCCGCGCTCCATCGGTTCGTTGTCGCGGATCCAGTAGGCCGCCTCCTTCGTCGGGAAGCCGCCGACGGCCGGCGTCGGATGCAGGGTGCTCACGAGGTCGAAGACGTCGACGTTGTCGTGGAGCTCGCAGTTGATCGGCGTCTGCAGGTGGAGCAGGTGCCGGACGCGTCGCGTCTTCGGCGTGCTGGCGTAGCGCAGCTTCTTCGAGAGCGGCCAGAGGTCCTGGCAGATCTTCTGCGCGACGAGGCTGTGCTCGACCTGCGTCTTCCAGCTCTTGGAGAGCTCGATCGCGTCCTGGGACGTGTCGGCCCAGAGGTCGTCGGTGACGCGGATCGTGCCCGCGAGCGCGTGCGTGTGGAGGATCGGTCCCGTCTTGCGGAAGAGGGTCTCCGGCGTCGCGCCGAGGAACGTCGCGTCCCCGCGACTGATCGCGAAGTGCGTGCAGTCGGGGTAGGACGCGAAGAGGCGCGCCATGAACGCCGTGTCGTCGAGGCGCTTCGGCAGATCGATCACGCAGCGTCGCGCGGCGACGATCTTGTCGAAGGCACCCGAGGCGAGCGCCTTCTTGATCTCGTCGATGTACGTCGTCCACTCGCCGAGCGAGCTGTGATGGACGGCCTGCGGCGCGATCTCCGGACGCTCGATGAGCGACGTCGCCGTCTCGCGCGCCATCGCGACGAGGAGCCGGCGGGCCTCCTTCTCGAGCGCGGTGCGCGTGTCCGGGCGCGAGAGCTCCTCGCGCGTCGCGGCCAGCATCAGGTACGCGGTCTTGCCTTCGCGCCGATAGGCCCACTTCGCGAGCGCGAAGCCGTCGGACTCGAAGGCCGTCCACGGTTCGACCGTGGGCACGCCGGGGACGAACGCGAGGCCTCCGACGAGCATCGGCGTGATGCGCGCCCCGCCGTGGGTCCGCGAGAGGATGCGGGGCCAGAGCTTCGCCGCTTCCTCGCGCAGCTGCGCGAAGCGCGATTCACCGGACGCGGAGATCGTCGCAGCGGTTCCGACGCCCGCGATCGAGATCCCGCCCGAGCGCCAGAGGAAGCCGCTCTCGCCGTTCGCAGCGACGCGGAGGAACTTCTCCGGTGCCTCGATCGCGGCGGGCACGGCGATCACCAGGATGTCCTTGCCTGGAGGCAAGGGCTCCTCGAGCGCCCGTTCGACGAAGCTCACTCCGTCGAGCGAGACCAGCTCGTCGTCGTCGCTGTCGAGCCGAGGGAGGAAAGACACGGTTTCACGGTATCACGGTCGCGACAAAAAAGAGACGATCCACGCAGCCCGCGTCCGTGCGCGATCACGCACCGAGTCATCCCGGTCGTGGGCTCGAGTCCGTGGGTACGAGACGACCGAGGCCGGGCGCGTCGGTTACGGCGACGTCACGATCGCCGATCGGGTGGCCGTCGGGCAGGTCGAGATACGAGCGGACGTCGAGCCCCGCGGCGTGGCCGCGGTCGCATCGGGCGAGCGCGAACGCCGCAGCCGCTCCGGTGGCGACCGCGCCCTCGAACATGTGGGTGAGGACCACGCTCCGTCCGGCGGCGGCCGCGCGGGCGACGATCGCCCCGGCGGCGACGAACCCGCCGACCGCGGAGAGCTTCACGACCACAGCCTCGCACAGCCGACGTTCGAGCAGGATTTCGAGGAGTTGCGCGCCGCCCGGCGCAGCGACGCTCTCGTCGACGGCGAGGGGGACGGGCACCGGACCGAGCTCCAGCCATCGCTCGCCGCCCACGGGCTCCTCGACGAGCTCGGGGGAGAACGACGCGAACGCGGCGAGCGCGGTGCGCGCCTCTTCGACCGTCCACGCGCCGTTCGCGTCGAGGCGAAGGCGAAGGCGTCCGCCGCTCGCGCGTGTCGCCGCGGTGGCGAGGGCGACCTCGCGGGAGAGGGCGCCAGGCCGGCCGACCTTCAGCTTTCCGATCGCGAGCCCGCGCGCGACGGCTTGCTCGGCAGCGCGCGCGACCTCGGTGTCGGTCTCGCCCGACAGGAGGGCGGAGAGGGGAACCGGACCGACCGATCGGGCGCCTCCCAGGTCGCGCCACGTCGGGATCCCCAGGACCCGACCGCGCAGATCGAGGAGGGCGGTCTCGATCGCGAACCGCGCCGAAGGCGCCATCGGGCCGAGAGGTGCGAGGAGCACCTCGAGCGCCTCGAGCGCCGGGCCCTCGAGCGAGAGCGTCGCGCCCGTGAGGAGGCCGCGCGCGCGCTCGAGATCGCGCGCGGCCTCCGCCAGCGAATCGGGCGAGAACCCGGGCAGGGGCGAGGCCTCGCCCCGGCCGAGGACGTCGCGTGCGCGGACGGCGACGAGGATCCCCTCGCGCTCCGTCCAGCGGTTCTTCGCGTTCGCCGCGACGCGCTTCAGCGTGAAGCGGAGCGGCGCGAGATCGACCGCATCGATCGACACGCGCGAGGTCATTCGCGGATCGCGCGCTCGAGGAGCTCGGCGACGACGTCGGGGCGCTCGAGCATGACGTTGTGTCCCGCGCCGGGGACGATGAAGTGCGTTCCCTTGCGGAGCGTGAGGACGAGGCGCGCCGCGATGTCCGTGAACTTCGCGTCGGACGAGCCGGTCACGAGCGCGATCGGCAGATCGACCTTCGCGAGGTCGGGCGCGTAGTAGGGCATCCGCGCGAGGCTGAGCGCGCGCATCGCGCCCGCGAGGCCCTTCGCATCGTGACGGAGCCGGCGCGCACGCTGCGCGGCCTGCTCTTCCGGCGAGAGCGCGAGCTGCGTCGCGAAAAGAGGCTGTGCCTCCCACTTGTCGACGAACGCAGCAGGATCGCGCTCGATGAGCTGCGCCCACTTCTCGTCCTGCTCGGCTCGCGGCGCCCGCTCGGCATCGGACGCGAGCCCGGGATTGGCGCTGATGATCGTCGCGCCCGAGAGGATGGCGGAGTGCCGGGCGACGAGGCCGGTCGCCAGGCGCCCGCCGAGCGAGTAGCCGCACACGTGCGCGCCGACGGCGCCCTCGGCGCGGATCGTCTCGGCGAGCCGCTCGACCTCCTCCTCGAACGAGCCCGATGCGGGCGTGCCGTCGTGACCGCCGATCGTCGCGCGCACCGCCCGGACGTCCTTCGGAAGCCGGGCGACGACGCCGTCCCAAGCGTCGGCCGAGCCCGTGAACCCGTGGAGAAGGAAGAGCGGCCTCATCGCGGAAGCCGCTTGTCGACCTCGCGCCAGACGTGGCGGTACTCGTCGACGGCGCCGTTCGGCGGGACGACGATCTCGACGAGCGAAGCGCGCGGCGTCGCGTACGCCTTCTCGAGCGCGCTGCGCAGATCGGCGTCGGTCGTCACGCGCGCGTACTCGAAGCCGAACAGCGCGGCCGCGTGCGAGAACTCGATGCCGTGCTCGGTGGACACGTGCGAGAGGGTCCGCTTGTAGAGATCGGCCAGCGGGGGATCGTCCGCCTTCGGACCGGCGCCGAGCGGGAGCTGCTCGAAGATGCGCCCGCCGCCGTTCTGCACGACGACGACGACGAACGGATGCTCGACGTCGCGCGCGAGCTGCAGCGACGTGAGATCGTGCAGCAGGCTGACGTCGCCGATGAACAGCGTGAACGCCTTCTTCATCGACTTCGCCGTGCCGCAGCTGCCCGCGACGAGGCCGTCGATGCCGTTGGCGCCGCGCTGACAGAAGACGTCGAGCCCGATGTTGCGGCGCCTGGCGAACAGCTCGGACGTGCGGAGCGGGAGGCTGTTGGCGAGCATGAGGCCCGATCCGTCGGGGATCAGGTCCATCACCGCGCGCGCGGCTCGGCCCTCGGTGAGCGGCCCGGAAGGCGACGAGACCTCCTCGATCACGCTCGCCACCACGCGCGTCGCCTCGGCGAACTTCTTCGCCCACGGCGAGGGGCCCTCGGGGCGCGCCTTCAGGCGCGGGACGAGCGCGTCGAGCACGCGGCCCACGTCACCGAAGAGGAAGTGCGACGGCGAGCTCGCGGGATCCATCCAGGCGCGCTCGGTGATCACGAGGCGCGTCGCCTCCGGATACGCGTACGTGTACTGCTCGAAGCCCGTCGACGTCGGCGTCGATCCGACCTGCACGATCAGCTCGGGGGCGGCCTGGTTGCGGAACGTCGGCGAGCGGAAGAACGCGTCGAAGCCGTCGCACATGACGACGCCGGGGCCGACCTCGCCCAGCCGGAGCTGGCTCGGCAGCTCCGTGAGCACGGGGAAGCCCGTGCGGCGCGCGAGCTCGAAGACCTGCGCGCGCGCGGACGCGAACGATGCCGGCGAAGGGCCGCACACGATGAGCCCGCGCTCGGTGTGCGCGCAGAGCTCGGCGATCTCGTCGAGCACCGCCTCGTCCGGCGTCTCGTGCGGGACCGTCACCCGCGGGATGCGCAGGGCGCGGATGCGCGCGGCGTTCGCCGTCATCGCCTTGCCTGCCTCGCTCACGGCGGCGCCGGTGGGCTCGAGCGGCTTCCGCGCGCGCGCGTTGAGGTGCACCGCGCCGGGCACCGGGTACTTCGCGGTGATGACCGCCTGCGCGGCCATGCGGCGCATCGCGCGCATCGCGAGCGGCGCCGGGTCGGCGGCGCCGAGGTCGATGAACTTGCGTGCGTGATCGCCGAAGAGCTTCGTCTGATCGATCGTCTGCGGGGCGCCGCAGTCCATCAGCTCGATCGGACGATCCGCGGTGAGCACGACGAGCGGCAGACCGCTCGCGTTGGCCTCGATCACGGCGGGGAAGTAGTGCGCGCCTGCCGTGCCCGACGTGCAGAGGAGCACGGAGGGCTGCCCGGTCGCGCGCGCCTGTCCGAGCGCGAAGAAGGACGCGGCGCGCTCGTCGATGATCGCGTGCATGCGCAGCCGCGACTCGCGGAGTGCCGCGGCCACGAAGGGGGTCGATCGCGAGCCCGGGCTCGTGACGATGTCGCGGACGCCTGCGTCCGCGAGGCTCGTCATCAGAAGGGCTGCCCACTCACTGAGGAGATTCTCCGCCTCGGTCATTGCGAGCGATCGTATCCGAAGCGAGCGACGTTCTCATTCGAGTTACGGCGCCGGTACGTCGTCCCACATCCACGCTATCAACGAGCGAGCGCCGGCACGTACTGCGCGAGCGTCCCTCGCTCGGCGCAGCAGTCCTTGAACTTGGCGGCGCTCCCGCACACGCAGGGCTCGTTCCGGCCGATCTTCCTCGGCGCCGTCCGGGCGACGGACGCCGCATCCGGATAGGCACGAGGCCTCTTCTTCTTCCCCACGGCGGCGGCCTCGTCGATCCGAGTGAAGACCATCGCGAGGTTGCTCGGGTCCTCGAACCACGCGCGCGCGCGCGCCTCGAGCGCTCGGCCCTTCGTGTAGTAGCGCTCGGGGTGGTGCTGCCGATCGACGTGGGCGACCTGACGGAACCCCTTCGGCACCGGCACGAGCGCGTTTCCGCCCGGGAAGCAGTACGTGCCGATGTCGCGGGCGGTCCGGAGGTCCCAGTCGAGACCGAACTTCTCGCGTCCGACGATCCAGACGCCGACCCACGCGCGCGCCTCGCCGAAGTTGAACGGCTCGAGGAACGCCTCCTCCTCGCTCGGGGGAACGTCCTCGGGCACGCCGTACGGCAGCCCGAACAGGATGCCGTAGTTCGGCTTCGTCACGTCCCCGCAGATCGCGTGCAGGCACTCGTGGATCATGCTGCCGAGCAGGCGCCGGTGGATGCACTCGCCGAAGCGCACCGCGACCCCGCGGTACTCGGCCGGGTTCTTCTTCTGCGTCTCGCGCCAGATCCGGTCGCCGTGGACGTCGTAGATCGGCGCGTAGCCCCATCCCCGGAGGGCGTCGTCGAGGTGATAGAGCGCCTCGATCCCCTTGATCCGCTCGGCGAGCGGGAGGTTCCGGTGACAGTCGCACGGGCAGACGCGCGCGCTCGTGACGGCATCGACGACGTTCATCACTCCGAGATTGTATCCTGCCCGGCCATGGAGCACGGAACCGGCGCGAGCACCTGGGCTGCGCTCGCGCTCGTCATCCTCTCGGCGAAGGCCGGGGGCGAGCTCGCGATACGCCTGCGCCAGCCGGCCGTCCTCGGGGAGCTCCTCGCAGGCGTCCTGCTCGGGAATTTGCCTTTCCCGCTGCTCGCGTCCGCCGCGGAGGGGCCGGGCATCGCGTTCGCCGCCGAGCTCGGCGTGATGCTCCTCCTCTTCCAGGTCGGGCTGGGCTCGAGCCTCGGGGAGATGGCGCGCGTCGCGCCTCGCGCAGGATCGGTCGCGGTGCTCGGGGTCGTCTTCCCGAGCGTGCTCGGGGTGGGGGTGAGCCGGCTCCTGCTCCCCGACGCGCCGCTCGCCGCGCACCTGTTCATCGGCTCCACGCTCTGCGCGACGAGCGTGGGGATCACCGCGTCGGTGCTCCGGGACCTCGACGTCCTCGCGACCGAGGAAGCGAAGGTGATCCTCGGGGCGGCGGTCATCGACGACGTGCTCGGGCTCGTCGTGCTCGCCATCGTCTCGGCGCTGGCGACGACGGGCGCGCCGAGCGCGGGCGACATCGCGCGCATCGCCGGCACCGCCGTCGCGTTCATCGCCTCTGCGATCGCCATCGGCCTCTGGGTGACCCGCGGCGTCTATCGCGTCGCCGCGACCCTCCGCGGAGAGCACGTGCTCGGGGCGCTCTCCATCGCCTTCTGCGCGCTCCTCGCCAGCGCGAGCGCCACCGCCGGGCTCGCGCCGATCGTCGGTGCCTATGCCGCCGGTCTCCTCCTCGACGATGTCTCGGTGCGTCCGTTCGGACAGGGCGGCCTGAAGCACGTGGAGGACTTCGTGGCCCCGATCGCCGCCGTGTTCGCGCCGGTCTTCTTCGTCCGCACCGGCATGGACGTGAAGCTCGCGGGGCTCGACGCGAGCGTCCTCGGGCTCGCGGGGCTGCTCGCGCTCGTCGGCGTGCTCGGGAAGATCGGGTCCGGGCTCGGCGTTCGTTCCGGTGATCGGCTGACGGTCGGCCTCGGCATGATGCCGCGCGGCGAGGTCGGCCTGATCTTCGCCGCGGCCGGCGCTCGGCTCGAGGTCGGAGGTAAGCCGCTGTTTTCGCGTGGGATCTACGCTGCGCTCGTCACCGCCGTGTTCGCCACGACCGTCCTCGCGCCGCCTCTGCTCGCGCGGCGCATCCGGACGCGAAACCGGCGAGGGGGTGCCCGCGTAGACTCCCCGGGCAACGAAGCCGAGAGGACCGAGACGGAGGAGACGTAGATGACGAGAAGGATCGTGCTCACGGCGGCGGCGTCGATGGCGCTCGTCGCGCTCGTGGGCTGCGAGGACAAGAAGAGCGGCGCGAGCGTCGCGCCTGCGGCAAGCTCGCTCGCGGCGTCGACGCCCGCCCCTGCGTCGATGGCCGTGAAGTTCGCGATCGATCCGAAGAGCACGACCTCGCTCCTCATGGAGGGCCCGCTCGAGAAGATCAAGGCGCGCACCGACGGCGCCGCGGGGACGCTCGACGTCGATCCGACGGACGTCTCGAAGTCGCGCGGCGAGGTGAAGATCGATCTCACGACCTTCACCACCTCGACCTTCGGCAGCGCATCGAAGGACGAGGCGCAGACGAGGGACGCAAGGACGTGGCTCGAGGTCGCCGACGGCGCGGACGGAAAGATCGACACCGCGATCAAGGAGCAGAATCGCTACGCGGTGTACGCGATCCGCGCCATCGAGAGCCCGAGCGCGACCGACCTCGCGAAGGTCGCGCCGGCGAAGGACGGTGCGGACGACGTGCGAACGGTGACGATGACGACGAAGGGCGAGCTGCTCGTGCACGGCCACAAGGTGGAGCGCGACGCCGACCTCGAGGTTGCCTTCCGGTACGATCCAGGCGCGCCGCCTTCGAGGCCGAAGGCGCTCGCGGTCAAGACGCGCAAGCCCTTCCGTGTGGTGATCGCGGAGCACGACATCAAGCCGCGTGACAGCTTCGGGAAGATCGCCAAGGGCGCGTTCCACCTCCTGGGTACGAAGGTGGCCGACAACGCGGACGTGACCCTCGAGCTACGGGCCACGCCGCAGCCGTGATACCGTCCTCGGCCTCCGCAGGGCGGCCGAACGAGAGTTTCTTTTCGATCGATCTGCAAGGCGGGGCGGGACGTAGACATCCCGCCGGGAACGAAGAAGGAGTCAGAGGGATGCGACCGAATTTGTCTGTCGAGAAGATCGCCGGGGCGCTCGCCGTTCTCGGAACGAGCGTGCTCATGGGATGCGGCGGCGGGGACAAGCCCGCCAACACGCCGGTGAACTCGAACGAGGTCACGCCCTCGGGCGAGAAGGCCTCGGCCGGCGGCGAGCATCAGTGCGGCGCGAACATGGACCACAAGGGCGAGGGCTCGTGTGGCGCGAACAAGGGCGGCGCGGCCTCGTGCGGCGCGGCCAAGACCGGCGACACGAAGGCGGCGGACGCGAAGCCGGCCGACGCGACCGCGACGCCGGCGAGCACGAGCGCAGCGCCGGCGACCCCGAGCACCGCGGCGCCGGCCACGACGTCGACGGCGAAGCCGGGCGACAAGGCCGCGCCGGCGAAGCCTGGGGCCGGAACGCCTTCGAGCAAGAAGTCGGGCTCGGCGTCGTGCGGCGCGGGCACCTGCAGCGCGAAGAAGTGAGCCGAAGCTGAAGCGATCGGGCCGGGCGCGCACGACGGCGCGTCCGGCTCGCGCGCTTTCGGGGGATCGAGGCGAGTGCCCGGGGCGAGTGGTAGGGAAGAGGACATGACTTCGCGGAAGGTGACCGGCGTCGGCCTCGGCCTCCGCTGGGAGTTCATCGACGAGATCCTCGAGCGCAAGCCCGAGCTCGACTTCGTCGAGATCTCGCCGGAGAACTACATCGGCCGCGGCGGGTACTACGACGAGGCGCTCGATCGTGCGGCCTCCGTCTGGCCGATCGTCACGCACGGCCTCACGATGAGCCTCGGCGGGGTCGATCCGCTGCGCGAGGGTTACCTGAAGGACCTCCGCGCCTTCTGCGATCGGGTCGCGACGCCGTGGCACTCCGACCATCTCTGCTTCTCGACCTACGGCGGCGTGGTGCTCCACGATCTGCTCCCCGTCGCCTTCAAGGAGAGCGAGGTCGCGCGGATCGCCGAGCGCATCAAGCGCGCGCAGGACGCGATCGGACGACCGATGGCGGTCGAGAACGTCTCGTTCTACCTCCACCCGGGCAAGCGCGAGATGAGCGAGGCGGAGTTCATCGCCCGGGTCTGCGATGCGGCCGACTGCGGGCTGATGCTCGACGTGAACAACGCCTACGTGAACGCGACGAACTTCGGCTTCGACGTGGACGCGTGGATGGCCGCGGTGCCGCTCGACCGCGTCGTGCAGATGCACGTGGCGGGGCACGACTGGGTCTCCGAGGGCGACTGGCAGGACGCCGAGCCCGGCGCGAAGGACGCGCTGATCGTCGACACGCACGGGAGCGACGTGTGCCGGGACGTCCTCGCGCTCCTCGAGCGTACGCTCGAGAAGACCGGGCCGGTGCCGGTGCTGCTCGAGCGCGATCAGGCGATCCCGCCGCTCGACGTGCTGCTCGCGGAGGTCGCCTCGCTCGAGACCATCTGGAAGCGCGCGGTCGCGAAGCACGAGGAGCGTGCGGCGTGAGCTCGGACGCCCTGCAGCGCGCGTTCGCGAAGGCGTGCTTCGCCGAGGAGCCCGCGTTCGAGGAGGACCTCCGCGGCTTCCTCGCGGCGCAGGGCGTCCCGAAGGACGACGTCGAAGCGCTGCTCGCGTCGCCGCGCCGCCTCGGCCTCTACCGCAAGTTGATCCGGAACAACGTCTTCGGCGTGATCGACGCGATGCTCCCGCGCACGCGCGAGAAGATCGACGCCGCGGCGCCGGGCGCCTTCGATGCCGCCGTCGCGGCCTTCCTCGCGCAGGAAGGCCCGCGCACCTCGCACCTTCGCGACGTGCCGAGCGAGCTCCTCGCGTTCGCCGCGCCCCGGTGGCGCAAGGACGAGCGGCTCCCGCCCTGGGCGGTCGACTACGCGGAGCTCGAGCTCGTCGACTTCGTGATCGGCGTCGCGCCACGACCTGCGCCGCCGCCGCCCGTCGCCGAGGTCTCGGCCGATCTCCCGCTCGTCTTCGCCGATCCGAAGAAGCTCGTGCGGCTCGGGTGGTCCGTCCACGAGGACGTGATCGAGGCGCGCGACGTCACCATCCTCGTCTACCGCGACGCGGAGCACCGCACGCGGTTCCTCGAGCTGACGCCGCTCGCCGGCCAGATCCTCGAGCGGCTGTTCGCGGGCGAGGCCCTCGGCGGCGCGATGGTCGGCGCCTGCCAGGCCGGCGGCTTGCCCCTCGACGACTCGGTGCTCGCGGGCGCGGCGCGCCTGCTCGCCGACCTCGGCGAGCGAGGCGTCCTGCTCGGCGCGCGCCTCAGCGCCTGATCCGTCTTCGCTCGAGCGCGATCCGGTCCGCGCGATCGATCCATTCCGCCGTCTCGTCGACGGCCGAGGCGGCGAGCTGACGGTCGATCGGCTCGCCCCGCTCCGCCGCGTCCGCGAGGTCGTGGACGCGAGCGAGCGTGGCCGACAACGTGCTCGGGACGGTGCCGCTCGGCACGAGGCGCGTGCACACGGCATCGAGGAGGTCTGCATGTGACGGTCCCACGCTTCTCGGGACCATCGAGCGGAGCGACGCCGACACCGCCTCGTACGCCGCGCGCACCGCATCGGCGGGATAGCCCGCCTCGAGCACGATGCGCGCGAGCCGGAGCCGCTGCCGTGCGTGGTCCATCCTCTCGTGCGCGGGCTCGGCCGCGTCCTCCTCCGCGGGCGCGGGCGCGCTCTGCCCGAGGGCGTCGGCCATGACGAACGAGGCGCTCACGACGTCGAGCTCGTCGATCTCGCTGTCTGCGTCGACCGCTGCGCTGCGGATCGCCCGCTTCCCCTCGAGCGCGCAGGCGATCTCGCGCTCGATGCCCGTCTCCGCGCAGAGGTACGTGACCGAGACGCCGCGCGTCTGCCCGAGGCGGTGGGCGCGAGAGATGCGCTGGTCGACCCTCGCCGGGTTCCACGGCAGATCGAGGTGCACGACGTAGCTCGCGACCTGGAGGTTGAGCCCGACGCCGCCTGCGTCCGTGGAGAGCAGGACGACCTTCGACGGATCGGACCGCAGCTCATCGAGCAGGGCAGGGCGCGCGTCCGACGCGACGCCGCCGTGGAGGAAGAGATGTCCGACCCCCATCTGCTCGAGCCGCTCGGCCGCGAGCTTCAGCATCTCGGTCCATTCGGAGAACACCAGCATCTTGCTCGTGCCCTGCGCGGCGACCTCGGCGACGAGCGCCGCGAGCTCGTCGAGCTTGCCCGAACCCCGGTCGGAGCTCGACGGATCGCACAGCCGCGTCGCGTTGCACGCCTGGCGCGCCTTGAGCATCGCCGCCTGGAGGCGCTTCTGCTCCTGCGGCGTGAGCTTGCGCCTCTTCGCCTGCGCGACGAGCGCCGCGGCGGTCCGCCGGTAGCTCGCCTCGAGCCCGGCCTGCTCGGGCGAGAGCGGCACGAAGCGCACCTGCTCGGTCAGGGGCGGAAGCTGCGAGAGCACCTCCTCTTTCCGGCGGCGGAGGACGAACGGCGCGATGCGCCTCCGGAGCTCGCCGAGGTTCTTGTAGCCGACGATCTTGCCGCCCTCGTCCTGGCGGTGGAAGTCGACGTTGAACTTCCACAGCGGCCCGAGCACCTCCGGATCGACGAGCTGCATGATCGAGTAGAGATCGTCGAGCCGGTTCTCGACGGGCGTGCCCGTCAGGACGAAGAGGAACCGCGACGGGATGCTCTTGAGCGTGGCCGCCGTCTTGGTGCGGAAGTTCCGGGCCCGCTGCGCCTCGTCGAGGACGAGCACGTCGGTCTCGAGGCCCTTCAGGACCGAGAGATCGCGCCACGTGAGCTCGTAGTTGAGCACGACGTACGGCGCGTCCGACGCGAACGCCGCACGCCGCTCCTTCGCGCCGCCGCCGATCACCACCGCGCGCTCGCCTGCGTACCTCGCGATCTCGCCCGCCCACTGCGCCTTGAGGGACGCCGGGCACACGACGAGCACGCGTCGCGCCTCGCCGCGGCGGCGGAGCAGCTCGCACGCGGCGATGGTCTGCACGGTCTTGCCGAGGCCCATGTCGTCGGCGAGCACGGCGCGCCCGGCGCGGACGAGGTGCAGGGTCCCCTCGCGCTGGTAGGGGAAGAGCGGCGCGGAGAGCACGTCGAGCGCCAGCGAGCCCTCGCGCGACGCCTCGTCGATCGCATGGCGGCGGCGCTCGCTCTGGTCGCGCGCGTCGAGGATCCGGCGCGCGATCGCGACCGCGTGCGTGACGCGCGCGTCCTCGCGATCGCGGCCCAGCCGGACGATGCGCAGGCCGCCGTCGGCGCGCACGGTGAGCACGTCCTGCCCGTCGCTCCGGCGCCGCTTCTTGGGCGTGATCCGGCGCACCGCCTCCACGTGCTTGCACGTGCCGAGGCGGTTGCCGAGGAAGTCCGGGCAGGTGCAGGTGTCGAAGAGCATCCCGTCGACGAGGTCGACGACGTACTCGCTCGCGCTGCCGCCCTTCACGACGAAGGCGTCGCCTCCGATCTCCGTGATCGCGAACGGCTCGACGTGCGCGCGATGGACGCGTACCTCGCGCTCGAAGCGCAGGACCACGCCCTCGTCCGCGAACGACGCGCACGAGGGGGCCTCGTGCCTCACCGGCTCCAGGTTCACGGTGTGCCTCGTCACTTCTTGCGGCGCTTCTTCGCCGGCGCCTCCGCGGCGGCTTCGAGCTCGGCGATGCGAGCCCTCGCGGCGGACGCGTCTTCCGCATGCGTGAGCACCGGCTCGTCCCCTGCGGGATCGCGGGCGACGCGGAGCGCGACCGGGTGCTTCTCGACCGGCGCGACGAGGAGGTGCACGCCGAGCGTCACGCAGGGGGTGCGCTCGCCTTCGACGACGCGCTCGACGAGGTCCTCGTCGATGCGGTCCCAGGCGCGGAGGCGCTTGCCCGCCGGCGCGTCCACGTCGAACACGATCAGCTCGCGGACCCCGAGCGCCCGGTACCGCTTCAGCTTCTCGCGGAACGTCCACCGCTCGGGCGTGTCGCTCGGGCTCAGCACCTCGAAGGCGACGTCGGGCGCGCCGTGCTCCCAGGCCTTCCACGTCTCGAACATCGAGTCGGGCACGCCGAGCTTCACGAAGACGTCGGGGGCGAGGCACCGCCGCGGATCGGCCGCGTCGAAGTAGACGAACTGGTCGGCGCCCTTGGCGTGCTCGTCGCCCGCGACGCGCGAGATCATCTGATAGAGCGCGAAACAGAGGTGAAGGTGTCGCTTGCCCTGGCCCAAGTGCTCGTCCTCCGGCTCTTCTGCGGGGAACCGGAGCGGCACGACGGGGCGGACGTGGCGGAGCGAGGTCGCGCGGAGCGCGGGCATCGCGAGGAGTCTAGCGTCGGAGCGTTCGGCGTGCAGCGCGGTCACGGGCGCACCATGAGCACGCGGCATGCCGATCGCGCGATCGAGCGATGCCGCGCACTTGCGCGCCGTGACCACATGGCCCGGCCGATTTTCGCCTGGCCCTGGGCCAGGCGGCTCTCGCCAGATCAGACGACGAAGTCGAGCAGCTGCACCCGCGTGACGTAGTCGTCGAGCGAGGCCTTGTACTCGTCGATGAGCGTGTCGAGCTTCACGACGACGCCGCCCTCGCCTTCGCGGACGACGGTTCCGCTGACGAGGATCTCCTCGCGCGGGGTGACGACCACGCCGGTCCAGAAGCTCGGGTCCTTGGCGACGTCCTTCGTCGTCCCCTCGACCTTCACGTAGCCCTCGCTGACCTCCAGGAGCTTCACCGTGCGGCCGTCATCCAGGCGGACCTGCGCGGGATAGGCCGCGCTCGGCGTCACGCGGTAGTTCGCGCGACGGTTGTTCTGGATGAGGCCGTCGAGGGTCTCGAAGATCGGCTTCGAGATCGCCGTCTCCTGCGCGTCGAGGACGATGTCGCGCATCTGCTTCATCGCCTTCTGCGTGCGGATGATGTTCGCGCGCATCTCGTCCATCCGGCGCCGATCGCGGCGGACCTTGTCGCCGACGAGCGCGAGGAGGTTCTTGTAGAAGGCGAAACCGATGTCCGCGTTGTCGTCGAAGAACCCGAGGAGATCACCGACCGGGATCGTCAGGAGCTCGACGTCGGTGACCGCCGTGGCCGTCGTGCTGCGCGGGATGCCCGTGAGGGTGCCGAGCTCTCCGAGGGGCGCCAGGGGCCGCAGCGTGAACTTCACCGCGCCTTCCTCCTCGATGAGGACCTCGCCGAGCGTCAGGAGCTCGAGGCGGGCCGCCGTGTCGCCCGGGCGGAACAAGACGGCGCCGGCCTTCTGCGTCACCGGCCGGAACGTGGCGACGAGCTGCTCGAGGCGCGCCTCGGGGATCCCCTGGAACAACGGCAAGGTCCGAAGGTCGGAAACGATCGACATGATGCACCCTCCACGACGAAATCGCGCTGAACCGCGTAGCGGAGGTCCGCCGCGGACACAAGCGTTCCGCAGGGTTCGGCGCGGTTCAGGGGCGGGCGGCGATCGACTCGTCTTCCCTGGCGGCCGCGTCGAGGAGGAGCTCGTTCATCGACGCTCCGATGCGGTCCTCGCGCAGGACGGGGGTGACGAGGAAGGCGAACGTGCCCTCGCGTGACGCGAGGAGCCGGCCGATCTCCGCTCGAGCGTCGGTCTCGCGCGCCGACTCGAGGTCGACGAACCGGCCGTCCTGCACGAACAGGCGGACGAGGTCGTCCTCGCGGCGGATCGAGAGCTCGCCGCTGAGCCGCTCCAGCGCGAGGAGCGAGCAGAGCGAGGAGAAGGGGATGCGCGAGAGCTCTCCCGCGAGGTGCTTGCGCTCCGGAGGCTCGGCGGGCGGCTGGATGAGCGCCGACAAGAGCTGGTCGATCGGGCTCTCGGCGCTCTTCTCCGCCATCTTCGCCTTCGCGCGTTCGAGTGCGACGGGATCGATCGCGATCTCCGCCTCCGAGAACCGCCGGAGCGGGCCCTTCAAGGCCTCCTTCATCTGGACCGCGATGCGGAAGCGCTTCTCCTTGCCGCTGCCGGCGCGCACCGCCGGGAGCACGCTCACCGCTTGCCCCTCGAGCCGGATTGGACGTCGGACGCCGCGGGCGATGATCTCCACGCGGACGGGCTCGCCCACGGGAACCGACCAGTCCGCCTCGAGGACGAGCGTCTTCACGGAGAGCTCGCTGACATCGGCGGCGCGATCGTCTTGCGCGCGAGCCTGCATGCGCGTCGCGATCTGCGGGGTGGCGCCGTCTCGCTGCGGCGCTTCGAGCACGTGGCGCACGAGCTCGCAGAGGTTCGCCGCGGCCTCGTCGCTCTCGGGCATGAACTCGAGGGCCACGCCCTTCACCTCGCGATGGACGTCGGCGAGGCTGACGACGCGGACGACGTGCGCCATCACATGGACGATGCGCGTGCGATCGAGGCTCGCGACGTGGAGCCACTGCACGGTACCCACGCTCCCGACGTCGCCGTCGATCTCGAAGTAGATGCCGGTCGCGCTGATGTCTCCGCGACGCAGCATCAGCTCCGCATCGACCCCCTCGACCGCGACCCAGAAGCCCCCCGCGATCCGTGCGCTGCGCCGAGACTCCGTGCCGTCCATCGCGCCGTCATGATCGCCGCCCGCGGTTCCTGATACAACCCCCGGGTGCGATGAAGCCTCCGTACGACATCTCGAACGCACGCGAGACGCTCACCTGCTATTCGGGCCTGTACGAGTCGGTCGCCGAGGTCTTCGCGCCGGCGAGCGTCGAGGAGCTCCGCCGCGTGCTCTCGTATGCGCGCGCGTGCAAGCGACGGGTCACGTTCCGCGCCGCGGGACACTCGTTCGACGGGCAGGCGCTCGGCGACGACGTCGTCGTGTCGCTCGCGTCGATGAAGACGATCGAGGTGCTTCCGGATCCGGAGACCCCGCGTGTGCGCGTGGGGCCGGGCGCGACGTGGGGGGCCATCCTCGCGGCGGTGGAGCCGCTCGGGCTCGTCCCGGCGATCACCGTCACGACCGCCAAGGCGACCGCCGGCGGCACGCTCTCCGGCGACTGCCTCTCGCGCTTCTCGCCCGCCTACGGGAAGGAGGGGAGGTGGATCGAGTCCTTCGATCTCGTCACCGTCGACGGGACCCTCCTGACGTGCGTGCCGCCCCGCAAGGACGTCCCGCCCTCGCATCTCACGCTTGGCGAGCGCGCGTTCTGCGGCGTCATCGGTGGCCTCGGCTACCTGGGCGCGGTCGTGTCGATCACGTACAAGCTGCTCCGCGTCGGGCAGACCGAAGGTCAGATCGGCGTCGCGACGACGGTGAACAAGTTCCGGACCTTCCGCGACCTGGCGAAGGATCTCGTCCCTACCGCGAAGCGGACGGAGATGGAGGACTCGACACCGAGCGACCCTTCGAAGCTCGACGCGATCTACTCGGCCCTGTTCGTCGGACCGAAGGGCGAACCGTACGCCCTCCTCTTCAAGTCCCACTTCACGCCCGAGCGGAGGCGCCGCCGGATGGCCTTGCACCAGCCGGAGCTCGCGGCGCGTCCCTTCGTCGAGTGGGCGATGCGCATCGACTGGATCGCGCAGCGCGCCTGGCCCCTGTTCTTCGATCTCGTGTACCGGGACGGGGAGGACTACGTCGACGATCTCGAGGGCTTCACCTTCTTCATGGACGGCAACGCGCGCGCGAAGGCGCTCGCGGCGCGCTTCGACGTCCACCTCCGAACGGTCCAGCAGACGTTCATCGTCCCGAGCGCGCCGGGCGCCGCCGGCGGGTGGGACAAGACGGAGGACGACCTCGTCGAATGGCTCGAGTACGCGGCGAAGACGTTCCGCGAACGCGGCCTCCATCCGGCGCTCCACGACGTCCTCTACCTGCCGGCGGATGGGCGCTTCCTCATGTCGGCGACCGCCGACCTCGCGGGGTTCGCGGTGAGCTACGCGTTCGAGACGAACGACGAGGAGACGATCGAGACGGTGAAGCGGACCTTCTCCGAGATGGCCGACACGCTCTGGGAGAAGTTCTCCGGCCGCGTCTACCTGGTGAAGAACGTCTGTGCGAGGCGCGAGACGCTGCGCGCGATGTACGGCGCGAACGCCGTGGACTTCTTCGCGCTCAAACGGGAGCTCGATCCGGATCTCGTGCTGCGCAACGACTTCCTCGAGCGGACGTTCGGCGAGCTCCTCGACGCTCCTCCCGTCGTCCGTCGGGGGGACGCTGCATGAAGAGAGCGAGCGACTAGGGTGGGCGCAGGCTCCTTGCTCCACGACGAATTCGCGGGGACCGAACGGTTCGAGGTCGTCCGCCGCCTCGGCGCGGGCGGCATGGGCGTCGTCTACGAAGCGCTCGATCGCGAGCGAAACGTCCGCCTCGCGCTGAAGACGCTGCGCGGGCTCGGCGGCCACGATCTCCTCCTCTTCAAGCGCGAGTTCCGGGCGCTGCAGGAGGTGCAGCACCCGAACCTGATCTCGCTCGGCGAGCTCTACGAGGATCGAGGTCGCTGGTTCTTCACCATGGAGCTCGTCCGCGGGGCGGAGATCGTCTCGTACGTGCGTCCGGACGTCGTCGTGCGGGAGCCCGGGGCCGGCCGGCCCTCTTCGTTCATCACCCCGGACGACCCGACGGTGCCGTCGCCTCCGTCGGTTCGCACGCTCAACGCGACGTTCGACCCTCGCATCTCGTTCTCGGAGGCGCCCGTGCTCCTCGACGAGGCGCGCGTTCGCGGTGCGCTCGTGCAGCTGGCGCAGGCCCTCGTCTCGCTCCACGCGGCGGGGAAGGTGCATCGCGACATCAAGCCGTCGAACATCCTCGTCACCGAGCACGGCCGGCTCGTCCTGCTCGATTTCGGTCTCGTCCTCGACGTCGCGCGTGACCCCGTCGGCGACGCCCGGCTCGCCGGGACGATCCCGTACATGGCCCCGGAGCTCCTGCGCTCGGAGATCGGACCGGCGGCGGACTGGTACTCGGTCGGCGTCCTCCTCTACGAGGTGCTCACCGGCCGGCTGCCCTTCGAGGGCCGGCCGACGGACGTGCTCCTCCGCAAGCAGAACGAGGCTCCTCCGTCTCCGCGCTCGCTCGCGCCCGAGATCTCCGAGGAGCTGGCGACGCTGTGCCTCGATCTGCTCGACCCCAACCCGAAGAACCGTCCCGGCGGCGGCGAGGTCCTGCGTCGGCTCAAGCGATCGACGAGCCTCCTGTCGCTGCTCCCGCCGCCTGCGTCCGCGGAGGCGATCTTCGTCGGCCGCCGCGAGGAGCTCGAGTCGATCCGGAGCGCATTCGACGATGCGCGGAGCGGCCGCACGGTGAGCGTCGTCGTGGTCGGCGAATCCGGGATCGGAAAGTCCGCCCTCGTGCGGCGCTTCGTGCGCGAGCTCGGGGACGACGTGACGCTCCTGTCGGGGCGCTGCTACGAGCGCGAGGCCGTCCGGTACAAGGCCGTCGACGGCGTCATCGACTCGCTGTCACAGGTGCTCGCGCGGATGCCCGAGGACGAGCTGGCCGATCTCGTCCCGGAGAACGCCGGGCTCTTGGCGCACGTGTTTCCGGTCCTCCGGCGCATCGGCGCGCTCGCGGAGGGATCCGTCCCGCCGCCGCCGATCGAGCCCCACGTCGTGCGCGCGAAGACGTTCGCCGCGCTGAAGGAGCTCCTCGCCCGGCTCGCGGGGAAGAGCTCGCTCGTCTTGACGATCGACGACATCCAGTGGGCCGATGCCGACGGCGCTGCGCTCCTCGCCGAGGTCCTGCGCGGTCCCGACTCGCCGCCGCTCTTGCTCGTGGCGACGTCGCGCGGCGAGCCGGCGATCGATCTGCCGGGCGACGTGCGCCGCATCCAGCTCGGGCGCCTCCCGGCCGAGGACGCGATCTTCCTCGCGACGAAGCTCGTCGAGCGTGGAGCCGGTCGCGCCGATCCGGCGCGCGTCGCCGCCGAGGGCGACGGCCACCCGATGTTCATCGACGAGCTCGCACGGCACGCGCGGCGGACGACGAGCGCGATCAAGCTCGACGACGCGATCCGTTCGCGCGTCGACGCGCTTCCTCCGGAGGCGCGTGCGCTGCTCGAGGTCGTGAGCGTGGCCGGCGCACCCGTCGCGGAGGACGTCGCCGCCGCCGCCGCGCTCGACGACCGTGACGAGTTCCATCGCTGGCTCGCGCTGCTCCGCGGCGCTCATCTCGTCCGCGCCACCGCCGCGCGCGGCGCCGTCGCCATCGAGGCGGCGCACGATCGTGTCCGCGAGGCGGTCGCCGCCGCGCTCGCCGACGATGCCCGGCGTGCGCGATCGGGCCGGCTCGCGCGCGCGCTCGAGGAGCGCGGCGACGCCGATCCCGAGGCGCTCGCGGCGCTCTATCACGCGGCAGGCGAGCGAGGGCGCGCCGGGACGTTCTCCGCCGAGGCGGCGAAGAAGGCGGCCGCGGCGCTCGCATTCGATCGCGCGGCGCTCCTCTACCGTCGCGCGATCGAGCTCGGCGGCCCGACCGTGGCGCTGCTCGCCGGTCTGGGCGACGCGCTCGCGCATGCGGGGCGGGGCCGGGAAGCGGCCGCGGCCTATCGCGACGCCGCGGGGCGCGCCGGAGGCGAGGAGGCGCACGTCCTCCGGCGACGCGCGGCCGAAGAGCTCCTTCGCAGCGGGCACATCGACGACGGCCTCGACGTGCTCGACGGCGTGCTGCGCGACGTGGGCCTTCGACTTCCGCGCACTCCGGCGGGCGCGCTCGCGTCCGTCCTCGCGCATCGCGGGAGGCTCGCGGTGCGGTCGCGCCTCCCCGTCGGATCGGACCGGTCGCTGATCCGGCGCTTCGACGCCGCGTGGTCGGTGGCGGTCGGCCTGTCCCTCGTCGACGTCATCCGCGCGGCGGACTTCCAGGCCCGGGCGATGATGCTCGCGCTGTCCGCGGGCGATCGCGATCGCATCGCGCGGGCGTACGCGCTCGGAGCGTGCTTCGCGTCGAGCGAGGTCGCGTCGCGCGCGCACGCGACGCAGCAGCTCGCTCGCGCGTCGGAGCTCGCCGAGGCGAGCGACGACCCGTACACCCGCGCGTGGATCCCGCTCGCGCGGTCGATGATCGCCTTCCACGGCGGCGGGTTCCGCGCGGCCGTGGAGGACGCCGACCGCGCGCTCCGCATGTTCCGTGAGCAGTGCGCCGGCGCTTCGTGGGAGCAGACGAGCGCGCGCTCGATCGCCTTCTGGGCGCTCGGCTACCTCGGATCGATGCGTGAGCTCGCGCGGCGTGTGGACGAGCTCTTGCGCGAAGCGCTCGAGCGCGGTGATCGCTACGCGGCGATCAACGTGCGCACCGGGGCTTCGCACCTGATCCGTCTCGCCGCCGACGATCCGCGCGCGTCCCGCGAGGAGTCGGCGAGGGCCATCGGCGAGTGGTCCCATCGCGGCTTCACGCTGCAGCACGTGTTCGATCTCTTCGCGCAGACCGAGACGCTCCTCTACGAGGGGAGGCCCGACGAGGCGCTCGAGCTGCTCGAGGCGCGCTGGGTGCTCGTCCGACGGTCGATGATGCTCCGCTCGCAGACGGTCCGGATCTTCACGAGCGACCTTCGGGGCCGGATCGAGCTCGCGTGCGCCGTACGCGCAGGCTTCCTCCGACGGACGCGCTTCGCGCGGACGGTCGCGGCCCGTGCCGACGCGCTCGATCACGAGGGGCTCGGCTGGGGCAAGGCGATGGCGGCCGCGCTGCGCGCCGGCGTCGCGGCGCTGCGGGGCGACCGCGCCGGGACGGTCCACTGCCTCGAACGCGCCGTCTCGGAGTGCCGGATGGCGGACATGCTCGTCAACGCGGCGGCCGCGGAGCGTGCGCTCGGCATCCTGATCGGTGACCTCGCGATGGTCGCGCGCGCGAATGCGTGGATGACGGAGGAGGGGATCGTGAACATCCCGCGCTGGACGCGGATGCTCGTCCCCACCGTCGACTGACACCCGCGCCGCCGCGCGCGCGCTATCATCGGAGGAAGGTGAGGGCGCCTCGCAGCTTCGTGATCGTCGCGGCCGGTGCCGCGCTCTTTTCCGGACGGCCCGCGTCCGAGGCCGGTGCGCACACGCCGCGGCCCCCGCTCGCGCCGTTCGCCTCGCGCGTCCTCCCGGACGGCTGGACGCATTCGTCGGTCGAGCTCGAGGCGCAAACGGTCGACCTCGGCCACCTCGGGCAGCACACGCACGCGAACTGGGTCGTGTTCGAGCTGCCGTTCGACACCACACGGCGGGACCTCCGCAACGTTCGCTTCCGGGTGCGCGCGCTCGCCGAGACCGACGTCGGGGCGGTCTACACGCCGCTCGTCTGCCTGCCCGCGCCCACGCTCGGCCCCGTCGAGGACCGGCGGTGGGCCAAGCTCACGCTCGGCGGCATCGGGGGCACCGAACGGCTCTGGTCGCACGAGCTCGCGCCCACCCACGATCCGCGCGCCTACGCGATCAACGTCCCCACGCGCGTCGCGAACGCGGCCGCGTGCGCCGAACCTTCGCTCACATCGCGATCGAGCTGGCGGCTCGAGGTCGAGTGGGAGGCTCCTCCCCCCCGGCTGCTCGATCAGGGCGCGGCGCACCAGGCGAGATAGGCGCGGAGCGACAGATCGGGATCGGCGGCCTGCTCGGGGGTGAGCAGGCGCTCGCCGCGGAGCGTCTTCTCGACCGCGTCGAGGAGCGCCTCGTGGTAGCCCTCGAAGACCGTCAGATCCCTGAGCCATCGCGCACGCGGTCCGTCGCTGTCGATCAGCTGCTTCACCTCGTCCCGCAGCTGCTCGAGGCGGCCCGGGTAGAGCGCCAGGAGCTCGAAGTCGTAGACGAACTGCACGCCGTCGTGGTGCGCGGCGAGCAGATGCCGGATGATCCGATCGGGAGGGCTCGCCAGTCCCGACAGATCGAACGGGGCGACCGCGCGCTCCCAGATCAGGAAGGGCAGGCGGAGCGCGCGCCACTGGAGCAGCCGAGCACGCCACGTGCTGCGCACGGTTCCCGCTTTGCACGTCCCGACGGTCTCGGTGCGGAAGACGAGGCGGTGCAGCATGCGGAGGATGCCGCGGTCGATCTGCGCGCGCGTCGGCGTTCGCGGTACGATCTTCGCGGCATCGATGAGCTCGAGCGTCTGGTCGATCGGCGAGCGTGCGGGCAGCGCGCGCCGGGCCCGGACGGCGAAGAAGACCATGGCGACGGTGGACGTCCCGTCGAGCAGCGCGATCGCGAGGAACACCGGTGCGCCCAGCGTCGCGCCGATCCACGCCGCGTACGTCGCGGAGAAGCCCTTGAGGAAGGCCAGCGCGGGGAGCACGGGATAGAACCGCCGGAGATCGGCGAGGAGCATCGCGCACATCACCCCGAGCGTCATGACGTTCCCCACGGCGAGCATGTGCCAGACCCGGCCCGACTCGACGAACGGATACGCGCCGCCCCCCAGCGCGCGATTCACGCGATCGAGCGTCCCGAGCGCGAGCTCCGGCGCCGCGAGGTACGAGATCGCGGGCAGGATGAAATTGAGCGTCAAGAGCGCGTAGACGATCTGGAACGCACGATACGACTTCATCGTCCTTCCTCCCTCTGCTTCTTCTCGAGCCTCTTCAGCGCGTCGATGGTCTCCTCGTCGCGGGCAGCGAGCTGCTCGAGGATGGTCTCGATGTCGGTACGTCGCGGGCTCCGCGCCCAGGCGAGCAGCGCGCGCCACGCAGCGACGTTCGACTGCGGCTCGCGGAACATCGCCGCCTGCAGCCGCGGCAAGGCCGTCAGCAACGACGCGACGGGATTGAAGCAGAGCGCGAGCACCGGGCTCCTCGTCGCATCGACGATCGCGCCGGCCACCTCGAGATCGGCGCGGGCGAACGCCGCGACGTCCCCGCTCCGCGCCTCACGCTCGAGCCGATCGATTGCGGCTGCGATGCCCGACGCGTCGTCGTCGTCGATCCCGTCCGCGAGGCGCTCGATGATCGCTCGCGCGAGCTGGCGCCGGACGAGCAGGAGATCGCGGACGATCGCCGCCCTGTCCTTCGACGTTCGAGCGAGCGCGACGAGCGGGGCGATGAGATCGGGGCCGCCGGTCCGCCGCCACGCGCGGACGGTGTATCCGCTGCCCTGACGGACCGACACGAGGTGCTCGGCCTCGAGCTGCGCGAGCGCGCCCCTCACGGTCACGCGGTTCACGTCGAACCGCTCCGCGAGCTCGCGCTCCGGTGGGAGGCGCACGCCGGCGGGCAGCGTCCCCGAGAGGATCTGCTCGCGCAGCGCACGCGCGCAGGTGTCGACGGCCGATTCCGCGAGCTGGGTCATTGGGCGGACCAATTGGTACGACCAATATGGGCGCCCGTCAAGGCGCTTTCTCCGCGCGGCGACGGCCGCTGGCGGACCGACTAAGTTCGGTCGCGATGAACGAGCACCCCTTCGATCGCGTCACCCTCGAGGAGCTCCGCGCGCGGCGCAGCGCCAAGTGGTCGCTCTACCCCGCCGACGTCCTGCCGGCATGGGTCGCGGAGATGGACTTCCCGCTCGCCGATCCCGTCCGCCGCGCGGTGCACGAAGCCGTCGACCGCGGCGACTGCGGCTACGCGACGAAGGGCGATCTCGGCGAGGCGTTCGCTCGCTGGGCCGGTCGGCGCTGGGGCTGGTCGGTCGTGCCCGAGGACGTCCACCTCGTCTGCGACGTCGTCACCGGCATCGCGGAGATCCTCCGCGTCGCGACGTCGCCCGGGGACGGCGTGGTGATCGAGCCTCCGGTCTATCCGCCGTTCGCGGGCACCGTGCGCTCCCTCGGGCGGCGCGTGATCGAGGCGCCGCTCGGACGCCGCGACGGGGGCTGGGCGCCGGACCTCGCGGCGATCGAGGACGCGTACCGCGCGGGTGCTCGCGTCCATCTCCTGTGCTCGCCGCAGAACCCGACCGGCCTCGTCTACGGGCGCGACGCGCTCGTCGCGATCGCCGAGCTCGCCGCGCAGCACGGCGTGCTCGTCCTCTCCGACGAGATCCATGCGCCGCTCACGCTCGCGGGCGCGGAGCACCGGCCGTTCCCCTCCGTGTCGGACGCGGCGCGCGAGACCGCGATCGTCCTCACGTCGGCGTCGAAGGCCTGGAACGTCGCCGGGCTGAAGGCGGCGATGATGGTCGCGAGCGGGAAGCGTCCGCGCGACGTGCTCGCGAGGCTCCCGCCGGAGACGCCGTTCCACGCGGGGCACCTCGGCGTCCTCGCCGCGCGCGCGGCGTTCTCCGAGGGCGATCCGTGGCTCGCGGAGACCCTGGCGATCCTCGACCGGAACCGCGCGCTGCTCGCCGAGCTCCTCGCGGCACGTGCACCGGCCGTGGCGTACGTGCCGCCTCGAGCGGGATATCTCGCGTGGCTCGACTTCCGTGCGGTGGCGGGCGCGGGCGACGACCCGGCCCGAGCCCTCCGCGACCGCGGGCGCGTCGCGCTCTCGTCCGGGCCGACGTTCGGGACGCAGGGCAAGGGCTTCGCGCGGCTCAACATGGGGACGACGCGCGCGCTCCTCGAGGAGGCGGTGACCCGCATCGCGGCGACCTTCGGCGCGACGTGAGAGGGCTACGGGAAGCAGTCGTAGGACTTCGTCCCGCCGCCCAGCATCGGGTAGACGAGCGTGATCTTCGACGCGTTCCCGGTCCACGTCCCGACGCCGTAGCTCGTGCCCTGATCGAACTTCCCGTCGCAGCGCAGCGCGGTCGTCGTCCGCTGGTTCACGCAGCGCGCTCCCTGCGTCGCCCAGGAGTCGGTGAACCCGTTGCACGTCCAGTCCCGATCGCACACGCCGCATGCTCCTCCGGCGACGGCGCCGCTCGAGGACGACGAGGTGGACGACGAGCTCGACGAAGACGACGAGGAGGAGGAAGAAGAAGAGGAGGACGTCGACGAGGACGAGGTGGAGCCGCCGGCGTCCTTCGCTGCACCGCCGGCGTCCGCGGCGCTCGTCTTGGTCCCTGCGTCCGAGGTCGGGCTCGGTCCGTCGAACCCGGAGCCGTCGGGCAGCGTCATGGACGCGCCGTCGTCGGTCGGGGCGCCGGAGCCGCCGCTGTCCTCGTCTGCGCGGCCGGCGGCGCAGGCGACGGCCATGGCCGAACCGAGGAGGGTGATGACGACGACGAGCGCGCTGCTCCGCACGGTCCGGTATACGCGACGCGGGGAAGATCCTTCCCTGTCCCGGCGGGCATCTTTTTCATCTACGCTCGGGCGAAGGAGGCGAAGATGGCCGCGACCAAGTGGACCTACAAGCGCGTGATGTTCGACATCCTCGAGATCGGCGAGGGCGATTTCGAGGCGAAGCTGAACAGGGTCGGTGAGGAGGGCTGGGAGCTCGTCTCCACCTTCGATCGGGAGCGCGGAGGGAACTCGAAGGAGTGCTTCTTCCTGTTCAAGAAGGCCGCCGGCTGAGGACGGCCGCGCCGGGGCAGGCCCTAGCGGGCGCGTCACTTGCAGGCTAGATAGCTTCCCGGAGGTGGGAGCGAGCCCATGTTGGCGTTCGGGGCGGGGATGAGCGGGGGCGACACGGCGAGCGCCGCAGCGCGTGCCGCCTTGGCGCAGGCGGCGGCGACGGTCGCCGCACCGAAGCTCGCGATCGTGTTCGTCTCGGCGAGCTACGCCGACGCCGATGCCGCCAGCGCGGCCGTCGCCGAGGCGTTCCCCGGCGTGCCCATCGTCGGCGGCACCTCTGCCGCGTGCGTCCTCGGACCCGCCGGGAGCGCGGCGCACGGCGTCTCGGTCGTGCTGGTCGGCGGGACGGGCGTGGAGATCGCGACCCGCACCGTGCCGATCCGCAGCCCGACCCTGGTCGAGGCCGTCCCTGCCGCGGAGGAGCTCGCGGCGAGCGCCGACGAGGCGGCGCGGCGCGGTTATGTGCACTATGCATGCTTGGTGTTCGCGCCGAGCCTCGCGGTCGATGGCGAGGCGCTGGTCGCCGCCGTTCGGAAGGGCGCGGGCGCGCGCGCTCAGCTCGCCGGCGGGCTCACCGGCGACGAGCTCACGATGGACCGCCCGCGGGTGTTCGCGGACGGCTCGCTGTGCGGCGATCGCATCACGCTGACGGGCCTCTTCACGAAGCGTCCGCTGGGCGTTGCGGCGCGGCACGGCTGGCATGCCGTGGGCCCCGTGCGTCGGGTCACGCGCGCCGACGGCGTCCACCTCCTCGAGCTCGACGGTCAGCCTGCGCTCGGCGTCTGGCTCGAGGACGTCCGGGCTCGAGGCGGCTCTCCGCCGACCGACCGCCGCGACCTCGCGGTCTACCTGACGAACGAGTACCCCATTGGCATCCACGACGAGCCTCGCGGCGCCCCGCCCGGTACGTCCTCCGACGATCCGATGGTCGTCCGCGCGCCGCTCCACGTCGAGGAGGACGGATCGATCCGGCTATCCGGGGCCATCAGCGAGGGTACGCACGTGCGCATCGTCGGCGCGTCGCGCGAAGACCTGCTCGCGGCCTCTGCCGAGGCGGCGAGCGCGGCGGTGCTGCGCGCGGACGCGCACGTGGCCGGAGCCCTCGTCCTGTCGTGCTCGAGCCGCATCGCGGCGCTCGGAGAGTGCTTCGTCGACGAGGCCGCCGAGATCGGCCGGCGCGTCCGCGCGCCCATCGGCGGCGCATGCGTCTACGGCGAGATCGCGCGCAACGTGCGTGACGTGGACGCCTTCTTCAACACCACGACCCTCGTCCTCGCGTTCAGCGAGTGAGGAGCGAACGCGCGATCTGCGAGACCTGGATCTCGTCGGTGCCCCCGTAGATCTGCAGGACCTTCGCGTCGCGCGCGAGCTGCTCGACCCGGTACTCGGCCATGTAGCCGTTGCCTCCGAACAGCTGCACCGCCTCGAGGGCGACCTCGACGGCCGCGCCCGCGCAGTAGAGCTTGCACGCGCTCGCCTCTGCCAGGCTCATCGACTTGCCCGCGCCCGCGAGGTCGATCATGCGAAACACGAGGTTCTGGATGTTGGTACGTGCGACCTCCATCTTCGCGAGCTTCAGCTGCACGAGCTGGAAGTCCCCGATGGGGCGCCCGAACTGCACACGTGTCTTGGCGTACTCCGTCGACAGCGCGAGGCACTCCTCCACGATACCGAGCGCCATCGCGGCGACGCCCGTGCGCTCGGCCGTGAACGTCTCTTTCGCGCCCGAGCGGTAGCTCACGTCCTCGGTCTCGCCGAGGAGCCGCTCCTTCTCCACGAACACGTCCTCGAGGAACAGCTCGCCGGTCGGCGACGAGTGGAGCCCCATCTTCTTCAGCGGCTTGCTCTGGACGAGCCCGCTGGTGCCCCTGTCGACGACGAAGGAGAGCACCTTCTCGGGATCGCCGTCGAGCTTGCAGATGAAGACGATGGTGTCGGCGTAGGGACCGTTCGTGATGAACGTCTTGTTTCCGTTCAGGAGATATCCGCCGTCCGTCCGTCGCGCCGTCGCGCGCATCGAGCCGAACGCATCGGATCCGGAGCCGGGCTCCGTGATCGCCCACGCGCCGATCTTGTCGAGGGTGAGGAGATCGCCGGCCCAACGCTCGATCTGACGAGCGGTGCCCTTCGCCATGATCGTGCTCGCGGTGAGCCCGACGCTCACGCCCAGCGCGGTGACCATCCCGGGACACCACCGCGACAGCTCGATGATGGGGATCATCTGCATCGCGAGCTCGTCGCCGCTCGGGGGACGGTCCCCCCGCGCGGGGGCCTCCTCGCCTCGGGCAAGCGACTCCTCACGCTTCCTGGCGCGGGCGATCGCACGCTCTGCGCGCATCTTCCCCATGTCGCGGATGCCGAAGGCGGCGAAGAGCTTGCGCAGCACGTCGTACGGAGGCGTGTCGCCGTGCTCGAGCTCGCGGATGTTCGGGGCGATCTCCGCGGCCACGAACTTCCGGACCATGTCACGGATGGAAAGGTGCGTCTCGCTCCACTCGATCATCGGGCGCCTCCCGAGCGAGGGTAGCATCGGCCCCGATGCCGCTCGGCGATCGCATGCTGCGATCTGCTGCTGCCCGCGTCGATTTCCACGAATCGCGATACCATTGCAGGCTCCGTGCACCTGAACAGCCGCATCACGCGCAACCTCCTCGAGGCGGCGGAGGCCATCGGGCTCTCGCGCGCCGACATCCTCGAGCCGCCCGGGCTCCGGGCAGAGGAGGTCGCGGATCCGGCGGCGAAGATCGAGTGGGCGGCGCTCGTGGCGCTCATCAACCGCGTCGCCGATCTGCTGGGCAACGACCCGGCGCGGCTGCGCGATCTCGGCAGGGCGATGCTGCGGACGCCGTCCTTCGGCGCGTGGCGCAGGCTCGCGCGGAGCGTCGTGTCGCCGCGCGCGCTCTACGAGATCGCCGGCCGGTGGCTGATCCCGGCCGATCTCCCGCATCTCCCGTTCGAGCTCCGGTGGATCGACGACCAGCGCCTGGCGGTCCACGCGGAGATCCCGCCGTCGTACGCGTCGAGCCCGCCGTTCTTCCGCGTCGTCGAGAGCATCTTCGCACACGCACCGACGATCCTCGATCTGCCGCCCGCCGCCGTCCTGAAGAGCACGATCACCCCCCGCTCGCTCGACCTCGTCCTCGAGCTTCCGTCGTCGCGCGCGATCGTCGACCGGATCAAGCGCGCCGCCCGCTCCGCCCTGGGGGCGCGCGCCACGCTCGAGGTGCTCGAGTCGCAACGCCAGGAGCTGGCCGAGAACGTCCAGGCGCTGCAGCGTGCGCGCGACGAGATCCGTGCGCTGCTCGACCGTCTCCCCGACTTCGTCCTCATCCACGTGTCGGGGACGATCACCTGGGCGAACCGGGCGCTCGTCGCCGGCCTCGGCTACGAGCGACTCGACGACGTAGCGGGGCGACCGCTCCTCGACATCTGCGCCGAGCGGACGCGGCCCCACGCCCTCGAGCGCATGCGCGAAGCGGCCGACTCGCCGACGATGCCGGAGCTCTTCGAGGTCGCGCTCCTGTCGCGGACGGGCGGGGAGGTGGTCGTCGAGATCGCCCCCACCCAGGCGGTGGTCTTCGACGGGATGCAGGCGCGCCTCGTCGTCGGGCGCGATGTGACCGAGCGCGTCCGCATGCAGCAGAAGCTCATCGTCGCCGATCGGCTCGCCTCCGTCGGTCTGCTCGCCGCGGGCGTGGCCCACGAGGTGAACAACCCGCTCGCCTACGTGCTCAACAACATCGAGATCGCGCGCAAGGAGCTCGCTGGGCTCGGGGACGGCGCGGACGTCGCGCGCACGGTGCTCGGCGTCGCGCTCGAGGGAGTCGACCGCATCCGCGTCATCGTGCGCGACCTCCTCATGCTCTCGCGCGGCGACGAGGGGCCGGTGGACGCGATCGACGTGCGCGCGGTCACGGCATCGACGCTCGCACTGGCCGCGCGCGAGATCGAGCGGACGGCGCGGCTGGTGCAGGACTTCCGGCCGGCGCCGCTCGTCAGCGCGAGCGACGCCCGCATCGCCCAGGTGGTGCTGAACCTGGTGGGCAACGCCCTCGAGGCGATGCGCGACCGCCCGCGGGAGCAGAACGAGCTGATCGTCCGCATCGGTCGCGCGCCGGACGGCCGCCTGATGCTCGAGGTGAGCGACACCGGCCATGGGATCGCCAAGGCGGATCTCCCGCGCGTGTTCGAGCCGTTCTTCACCACGAAGCCTGCCGGGCAGGGCACCGGCCTCGGGCTCGCGATCGCTCAGCGTCTGGTCGTCGAGGTCGGGGGCGAGATCGGCGTGAGCTCGGAGGTCGGCGTCGGGACGACGTTCCGGGTGCTCCTGCCTGCGGTGATCACGGCTTCGCCGCCACGTCCGTTTCCGGAGACGCGATCGGGCGCCAGGTGACGACGACGTCCTGCGCGCCCCACGCGGTGGCGAGCGCGCGGAGCTGCCGCTCGGCCTGATCCCTCGCGCGCGCGGTCACGTCCTTCTGGCGGCCTGCGGCCTCGAAGGCGGCCGTGGCTTCCCTGCGGGCGAGCGCCTCGAGCTGCTCGTTGCGCTTGGCGAGCACATCGGTGCTCCGTGAGTGGACGTACGAGTGCATCTCGTCGAAACGCGTCGACAGGACCTCGGGCTCTGGCAGCGTGAGGTAGGCGGTCTTCGTCTTGTCGTCGAACCGCGCATCTTCGTCGCGCAGGCGCTTCAGATCGACGCCGACGACGACCTCGCCCGTCGCGATGAAGAGGAGCGAGTCCTCGGACTCGACGAGGCCGTAGAGGCGCCTCTGGTGATCGCGGACGTCGATGACCTTCTCCACGTGGAGCGACGTCGTCTCGAGCCGCGCGATGTCGTGAAGGCTCTTCACGACGGTGTTCGAGCCCTGCAGGTGCACCTCGCTCGCCGCCGGCTTCTCCCGATCCCGGAGCGCGCCGAAACCCATCGCGGCGACGGCGACGAACGCCGCCGGCCAGGCGAAGCGCGCGGCGATGCGCGCCCACTCGAGCTTCTCGGTCCGCGGTGGATCGGTCATGTCCCGTGAACCCTAGCACCGGGCTGTTACAATGGCTGGGACGGGGATGAATCGCACGCGCGCGTCGGCGCTCTCCTTCATCGCAGTCGTGCTGATCGCGGCAGCGGTACCTGCGAAGCCGTCGCGGCACGGCAAGCCGGTGAAGCCGGCACCGTGCCCGCCGGGCATGGTGGAGGTCGATGGGGAGTACTGTCCCTCGGTCGAGCAGACCTGCCTCTCGTGGCTTCCGGCGGAGAAAGGCGCGCCGCCCCGGTGCGCGGAGTTCGAGGCCACGCCGCCGTGCGCGGGGGGGACGGTGAGGCGGCACTTCTGCATCGACAAGTTCGAGTTCCCGAACGAGGCAGGGAAGCGCCCCTTCGTGATGAAGTCCTTCCAGGACGCGCACGACGCGTGCCGCGCGCGGGGCAAGCGTCTGTGCGGTGACAGCGAATGGACCGTCGCATGCGAGGGGCCGAACCGTCTTCCGTACCCTTACGGGACGAAGCGTGATCCCTCGGCGTGCAACATCGACAAGGCTCAGCGCGACGTCGACGAGAAGGCGCTCGCCAATCCCGCCACGCGCGGCGCCGAGATCGCGCGTCTCTGGCAGGGCGAGGCGAGCGGATCGCGCGAGGCCTGCGTGAGCGCGTACGGCGTCTTCGATCTCACGGGGAACGTCGACGAGTGGGTGGTGAACGAGAGCGGCAAGCCCTTCCGCAGCGGCCTCAAGGGCGGCTACTGGGGTCGCGTGCGCGACGCGTGCCGGCCGATGACCACGGCGCACGGCGAGACGTTCCCCTTCTACCAGACGGGCTTCCGCTGCTGCGCCGACGCGGCGAACGTCGACCGGCCGAAGTGAGGACACCCGTGTGGGCGGGGCGACACATGCCCGCCGCGAAGAGCGGCATTTCCCGCGGCGTCGCGTGCGGCACGGCGCGTGAACTCGCTGCCGACGATGACGAAGCGGATCGCGTGGGTCCTGTGCACGTGGATGTCGACGATGTCGTGCGGCGGCGCGCCGGATGCACCGCCGTCCCCGAAGGCTTCGGAGGAGGCGCAGGGCGCGGAGCTCACGATCCTCCCGGAGGTGACGATCGAGGGCGACGGGGTCGCGGTCTCGGACGCGCTCGCGGACGCGAGGGTGACGCTCGACGCGCCGTTCCTCGACGTGAAGGCCGTGACCGTCCCGACCTCCGGCGGCACCGCGACGAACCTCGTCGTGCGCACCGAGGACGGATGGATCACCGTCCCCGTGCCGCTCCTCGAGCAGTGGGACGACGACCCCGGGTGCCCTTCCATGGAGCGGGAGACGAAGATCGTCGAGGTGAGGGTCGAACGCGGGGCGCTGGTCGTGGTCACGACGGCCGACCGCGACTTCGTCCTGCTCGAGAAGGCGCGGGCATGTCGTCTCGAGGCGGGGGAGATCGAGTGCGGCGCGCCGGAGACCGTCTCGGCGACGAGGTACTGGGTCGACGCCGACGGCGAGCTCGAGGTCGACGACGCGGCAGGCGTCGATCCGGAGTAGTCTCCGCGCCGCTGTGTCGTCGCTGTTCGCTCCCGTCTGCTCGATCACGAAGACGAAGCGCGGCCGCTTCTTCTGGGCCGCGTGGTGGAGCGCGCCGCCCTCGCACGTGCCCTTCCGCAAGCCGGACGCGTCGGACGGCGCGGCCAAGAGCCGCGAGGAGGCGCTCGCCGCCGCGTGCGCGCGCGCGGGCGCGCCGCTCGCGGAGATCGACGCGCTCTGGGCGAAGGCGTGGATGCGGATCCTCCGCGGGCAGGACCCGTGGCCGGGCAGGGCGAGCCGCGAGCCGCGAGCGCCGCGCACCGAGGCGCCGTCGTCGACGAACAACCCGTCGATCTGGTCGGTGCTCGGCGTCGAGCCGTCGGCCAGCCCCTCGGAGCTGAAGGCCGCCTACCGGAAGCGGGCGATCGAGACGCATCCGGATCAGGGCGGCGATCCCATCGCGTTCCAGCGCGTCGTCGCGGCCTACGCGGAGGCGCGGCGCAGGCAGAAGAAGCGCGGGCGCTGAGCGCCAGGCGCCTCAGGGGAACGACGCCGTCGCGAGCTTGCACTCCTTCGGCTCGCAGTCGGGACCGTTCGGGCCCGGCGTCACGACGTATGCGGGAGCGAAGGTCTTCTCGCCGATGGGGTTGCCGTCGCGCGTCGCCTTCAACGTGATCGAGCTCGCGTTGGTCGCCGCGGGCAGGGTGAGCCCGCCGATCGACTGCTGCTCGGGCGGGAGCTCCGAGCCGACGAGCCCGAGGAACACCTCGCTCCGATCGCATGCCTGGAACACGCCGCGAGGCAGCGGGAGCGACGCGCGGCACGTCGTCGTCGCTCCGTCGACCGTGACCGTGAAGACGTAGGTGCCGCGGTCGCGGAAGGTGAAGTCGATCTTCACCCCGTTCTCGCACCCGATCTCGGTGCAGCTCTTCGTCTCGAGGCCCGGCAGCTTCGAGGCGCCGCAGGCCGCGGGCAGGGCGAGGAACGCGAGGAGCGTGGCGCGTCTACGGACCAAGGAGCCACCGGAAGATGATGACCGCGAACGCCATGAGGCCGACGAAGAAGACGAGCACCGTCGCAGCTGCGAGGCGGCCGGAGAACTGCTTCGGCGGCGGGGGCGGGATGTTCACCGCCGGGCCGCCGTAGGTCGGGAGGCTCGGCATGGTCATGCGCATCGCGGGCAGGGGCATCAGGAGCGCGTCCGAAGCCACCGATCCGAGACGCGAGAGGCTGGTCTGGGGATCGGTCGCGGCGAGGGCCACCTCTTCCCGCGGCACCGAGCGCTTGTTCCACGTGTCGACCGGCTCGGAGTCGACCGCGACCAGCGCGTCCGCGCTCGGCCGATCGTCCGGGGACGCGAGGGCGAGCGTCCCTTCCTTCGTCTCGCTGCTCGCCGCGACGACGTCGTCCGGGATCGACGCGCGGCGCTCCCAGGGGGTGACCGACGCCTCGAGCTGCTCGCGCCACCGAGCGAGCAGCTTCTCGAGCCCCGCCTTGCCCTGCTGCACGTCGAAGCTCGCGCGGACGATCTTCAAGAGCTCGTCCGACGTGACGTCGCGCTGCGCGGGGTCCGCGGCGAGCGCCCGATCGAGCGCGTCGCGCGCCGCAGCCGGGAGGTCGGGCCGCGTCTTCTTCAGCGGCGCGACGTCGGCCTCCGTCATCGCGAGGAGCATCTCGGTCGCCGACTTGCGGAACCTGGCGTACGGCGTTCGCCCGGTGGCGAGCCGGACCGCGAGGAGCGCCGCGGCGAAGACGTCCGACTTCGCCGTCGCCGGTGCCCCGCTCGCTTGCTCGGGGGCCATGAGCGGCGGCGTGCCCTCGCGAAGTCCGAGATGGGGAGCGACGATCGCGCGGAGACGCGCGAGGCCGAAGTCGTCGACCTTGACCGCGCCGTCCCATCCGACGACGACGCTCGCCGGCGAGAGGCCGCCGTGGACGATCGGGGGCGACTGCCCGTGTGCATGAACGAGCGCGGCGAGGACGCGCTCGAGGACGTACCAGGCGACGGAGTCCGGGAGCCTCACGCCGCGCGCCGCCGCGAAGCGGAGCAGGCGCTGGAGCGAGACTCCGGGGACGAACTCGGTGACGACGGCGGCGAAGTCCGGCTCGACGAGCAGGGCGCGCGCCTTCACGATCGCATCGTGCGCGAGGCGCGCGCCGACCGAGGCCTCGCGGGTCAGCGCAGTGGCGACGTCTCCGGGGACGGGACGATCGATGAGCACCCGGACCGTGCCGAGGCTTCCGCCCTTGCTCCGAACGAGCAACGTCGCATCGCCGCCCTCGGGTGAGAGCTCCTGGAGGACCTCGAAATCGGCGAGAGCCGCATGGCGAGCCACGCCGTCATGCTACCTCGTCACCCTCCTCGAGCTCGAAGATCCTTGCGTCCACGTCGGCAAGGAGGTGCTCGTAGCTCGCCTCGGTGATGTGGCCGGACCGGAAGGCGCTCAGGATCGCGTCCTTCTCCGCGATGAGCGCCTGCCGGGTCGCCGCCATCCGATCCTCTGCGAGGACGTGCTCTGCCTCGCTCTCGAGATCGGCATGCGCCTTCTCGGCGTCGCGCAGGCGCGCCTCGTACGAGGCCCGGAGCTCGCCGAGGACGACCTCGGGGTAGCCGCGCTGGCGCTCCATCCGCTCGACCTCCGCGAGCGCGGCGCGGGCGGCGAACACCCCTCCGCGGAGGCGGTCGTGCTTCGCGCGCGTCTCGGAGGCGCTGACGAGCCCGAGCCGCTTGAGGAGCGAGCTCATCGTGAGGCCCTGGACGAGGATCGACACGACGACCACGCCGAACGTCATCGAGATGATGATGTCGCGATGCGCGAACTCCACCGGAAGGCCGAGGACGAGCACCATCGAGAGCGCGCCCCGGAGGCCGCCCCAGGTGAGCACGGCCGCCCACGAGAGCGGGAAGCTCTCGCGGGTGCGCCGCAGCAGGACCCGCACGCCGTAGATGACCGCCGCGCGGCCGATGGTCACCGCCACGTAGGCGACGAGGATGGGCTTCCACGCGGAGACGAGCGCCGTGATCTTCACCTGGAAGCCGATGAGGAGGAAGACGAGCGAGTTGAGGGCGAACGCGAGGTACTCCCAGAACGAGGCGACGGCCACGCGCGTCGAGGCGCTCATGCCCGTCCGCGCCGCGTGGTTGCCGCAGAGCATCCCAGCCGTGACCGTCGCGATCACGCCGGAGTAGTGGAACTGCTCGGCCGCGACGAACGAGCCGTACGCGGCGATGCTCGTCACCGTGATCTCGATCATCGGGTCGTCGACCTTGTGGATGACGAACGACGCGGCGTAGCCGATGGTCGCTCCGATGAGGACGCCCATCCCGACGACGCGCACGAAGTCGACGACGGCGACGACGGGCGAGGTCGGGCGGCCGAGGACGAACGAGAGGACGAGCGTGAAGACGACGACGGCCGTCCCGTCGTTGAGCAGGCTCTCGCCCTCGATGAGCGTCGTGAGCCGCTTCGGCGCGCCGACGCTCTTGAAGAGGGCGACGACCGCGATGGGATCGGTCGCGGCGATGACGGCGGCGAAGACCAGCCCGTCGGCGACGGTGAACTGATCGACGTACACGAGCCCGTTGACCACCGGGACGAGGAAGAGCGTCGTCAGCCCCACCGCGACGAGCAGCCCCGGGATCGCGAGCCCGAACACCGCGAGCTTGTTCTGCATGAACTTGCGGAACTCGAGGTGGTAAGCCGCCTCGAAGAGCAAGCCGGGGAGGAAGACCGCGTAGAGGAGATCCTTCGTGAGGACCGGCGCCTCGAATGCGTGGGCGCTGCCGAGCGCGAGGCCCGCGATCACCAGAGCGACGGTGTAGGGGAGCTTCAACCGCCGCGCGGCGAGCGCGACGGCGGTTGCCACCGAGAAGAGCGCGACGACGATGATCTCGGACCGCACGACTGCGGTCCGTTCTACACGAGGATCACTTCACCGGAGAACCGTTCGTCTGGCAGCCGAGCACGAGGTCGATCTTGGCCGACGTGTCCGCCTTCGCCTTGTCGCACGCCGCGGGGCAGAGGACGATCTTCGTCGGGCTCTGCGCATTGTCGTACCGCCACCCGTCGCCCGAGGCGCAGCCGTCGCTGTACTTCAGCGTCTGCGCCGCCGCTCCGCCGGGGGTGTACTGGACGTTGACCTTCTGGAGATCGAGCGTCTGCCCCTGCGGGGGCTGCGGCAGCGCGTACTCGCACGCGAGCGAGGCGCCGCGGATCTGCGAGAGAGCGTTCGCGAAGTCGGTGCCGACGGAGCCCTGGTTCGCGGTCGACACGATGTACGCCTTGCTCGTGCCGCCCGCCGCCGCGAGCGAGTTCAGATCGCTCAGCAGGTTGCCCACGCCGATCACGTACGTGGGGATGGTCGCCTTCGCGCCCGACGCGACGTTCGACGCGGACTGGATGGAGTTGTTGCTGCAGTCCTGCGGGTAGCCGTCCGTCGCCATGACGACCGCGACCTTTCCCTTGCCCGCGAGCTTCGCCTCGACCGTCTTCGCGTAGTTGATCGCGCCCTCGAGCGCGGGGCGCGTCGGCGTCGAGCCGTCGCCGCTGAGCTGCGCGATCTTCCCCGAGAGGGTGCCGCCTGTGTCCGGCAGCGCGACGTCCGCCGCGATGGGCGTCTGGTACGTCGAGGCGTTGCACTCGTTGTTGTTCGTGGGGAAGGCGATGAGCGAGACGGTGATCCCCTTCGACTGCGCGCTCGCGAAGAAGCCGTTCAGCGCCTTCGTGACCTGCTGCCACTTCGAGCCCGCGTTGTTGCAGTCGCGCGGGAGCTGTGACGACGTGTACTCGCACATGGAGCCGGACTTATCGAGCACGACGACCATGTGGAGCGGCAGCTGGTCGGCGCTCGCCGTCGACGTCGCGCACGCGTCGCTGACGCCGCCGTTGTCGCCGGTGCCGTCGCCGTTGCCGCCGATCCCGCCGCTGCCGGGGCCGGTGCCGTCCGACGTGCCGTCCGGGAGGCGGTTGCCGAACTCGGCCGGGCCGGGCGCGTCGCTTCCGCATGCGGCGAGGATGGTGGCGACGACGGCGGTGCTCGCGAGGGCAAGAAGGCTTCGGGTCATGGTGGCTCTCGGAGCTCATGTGCTTGCAAGTGGGATGCCTCCGTGACGGAATGATCCGCCGACGCCGAAAGCCACGGGAAAAATGGCTCCCCCGCGATCCGCCGCGGGCGTGATCTGGATCGCCATTCCCTCAGCGGCTGCTCTCTCTCGGCTCCAGGCCCGGCGCGTGCTTGCCGAGCCTGACAGAGAGATGACCGCACGATGCGGTCGAGGGGGGCACGATGACGGAAGTGGCTGCGCCCAAGGAGAGCCTGCTGATCTTCTCCGACGTCCACCTCGGCAGCGATCTCAACGACGCCGGTCCGGTGGAGCGTCGGAGCGCGAGCATCGACCGAGACCTCGTCCGTCTCGTCGCCCATTACCGCGCCGAGGCGCCTCCTTCCGGACGCTGGAAGATCATCATCGCGGGCGACTTCATCGACATGACGGGGATGGTGATCGATCTTCGCGGCGAGGAGGCGCAGGCCCTCGCGACGCCGCTCACCGAAGAGGAGCGCCGGCACGGCGTCGGGACCGCCGAGGACCACGCGCGCCTCAAGCTGCGACGCGTCGCGGAGCGTCACGCCGACGTCTTCGCCGAGCTCGCCGGCTTCGTCGCCGACGGCCATGCGATCACGATCATCAGCGGCAACCACGACATCGAGCTCCACTGGGACGGCGTGAAGGAGGAGCTCCGCAGGCTCCTGTTCCAGGCCCTGCCGCAGCCGAGGTCGTCCGACCGCGCCGCGTTCGACGCCCGGATCGAGTTCGCCCCGCTCTTCTACTACCGGGACGGCGTCGTCTACGTGGAGCACGGTCACCAGTACGACCCGTTCTGCGCGACCGCCCATCCGATGGTGCCGCTCTCTCCGCTCGACCCGCGGCGCATCGCGCTCGCGTGCAGCGACGTGCTCGTCCGCTTCGTCGTGCGCCGTACGCAGGGGATGAAGGAATACGGGCACGAGAACATGGGCGTCGTGAGCTACATCCGCTTCGGCATACGTCTCGGCGTGCGCGGAATGCTCGCCCTGCTGGGACGCTTCGTGGCCTCGGTCAGCGAGATGTTCCGTATCCGCCGCGCGTATCTGACCGACGCGGCGCGCGCCCTCCGTGCCGAGCACGCGCGCCGCGCCGCTCAGATGGCCGACATGACGAACATCGGCCGCGAGCGCCTCGCGCAGCTCTTCTCCCTCCATGCCGAGCCGATCGCCCACTCGGTTCGCGGGATCCTCGCCAGCGTCCTGCTCGATCGGATCGTGCTCGGCCTCGTCACGGCGCTCGCCGTCGGCGCGCTCGTCCTCGGCGGCGCGCCGTGGCCCATCCCCGTCGGGATCCTCGCGCTCGCGATCGGATCGTACGTGCTCGTCGTGCGATCGCGCGCGATCGACGTCACCGACCACCTCGTCGAGCGCGCGACGCACCTCGCGCGCCTCTTCCCCGCGGCCTTCGTCGTGATGGGGCACACGCACATCCCCACGACGCTCGCCGCGGGCAATGCGACGTACGTCAACCTCGGCTCCTGGGCCGAGGGCGACGGCGAGTACCGGGCCCCTCGCACGCACCTCGTGATCCACGAGCGTGACGGCCGCGTGGAGGCGCAGTTCTGCGAGTGGCACGAGGGTGAGGGGCCGCGCGTGCGCGCGCGCGTCTGAGCTCATCCGAGGCCGGTCGCGAGCGCGATCCGCGCGCATGCCTCGGCGTCGTCGACGGCGACGTGGTGCCGTCCCATCGGGATCCGCAAATGGCGCGCGACCGCCGGGAGCGTCGCCGGACGCAGCCCCCACGCGCGCGCGCGGGCGAGCGTGCACTCGACGCGCAGCCTCGGAGGCGCGATGCCTGCCCGCTCGCAGCACGCCTCGAGGACGCCGAGATCGAAGCTCGCGTTGTGGGCGACGACGAAGTCGACGCCGCGGAGCAGGGCCCGGAGCTCGGGCCAGATCCTCTCGAAGGGAGGCGCCCGCGCCACGTCCGACCACGTGATCCCATGGAGCCAGCTGAAGTCGAACCGCCGCGTCCACGGCCGGACGAGACGGTGATAGCGCTCCACCACCGTCCCGTGCTCGACGCGGACGGCCCCCACGGCGCAGGCGCTGTCGCGGAAACGGTTTGCGGTCTCGAAGTCGATCGCCGTGAACACGCCCATGCCTTGCACCGTAGAGCGGCCGATCGTCCCAACGACTCGATCGAATAGGAACGGGTCCCTGCCGCGCGGGAGGTCCTGGCCCGGGCCAGGCGGAAATCGGCCCGGCCA
>WBZO01000868.1_pt1 | contig 54869 bp, 46 predicted proteins | sample 5204261 | NCBI WGS metagenome assembly WBZO01 (sample SAMN12412400, study PRJNA552823) | activated sludge metagenome | isolation source: activated sludge from anammox sidestream of wastewater treatment plant... | place: USA: North Carolina | collected 2017-09
CGCCCTGCAACAGCGAACCAACCCTATCGTCCGCCGGCAAATCACCCGTGGCGCCATTCGCCGATTGGACGTGCGCGCTTCAAACCCTATCGCTCTGCACATGACCCAAAATCCTGACGCACACCCAAATGAAAATTAGCGCTTGACATGCGCCAACAATTCCAAGTAAAATAGCCGCACTTTACCCCAGGAGGTGATGCATGACACGATGGTTCTTGCGCGGAACGTTGACTGCGCTGGCAGCGTTGTGCGCGTTCGGCTTGGTCGTCGCCGTAACCTCTGCCGAACCGCCGATACGCAGCGCGCGCGCCGCATACAATAGCTTTCGCGACGCGCAAAATCAGACGCCTCAAACACAATCCTCAGAGGCGGGCTATACGTTACTGTATAGCTTTAGTTCAGACCCCCAAGATAATACGTATGTCGCAACTTTTACGCCGGACGTGAAAGCGATCTATGCGTGGGCGACGGTGGTGGAACAAGGCGGCGCCGCGCAAAAGCAATTTACGGTGGACACGCAATTCATCGCGCCCGACGGTTCGCCGGTGGATTCGCGATGGTTCGGCAGCGATACGGGTACCGTAACGACGTATCCCGCCGACGCCAAAAAATTCGGCGATGAAAACGTTGCGCGCAAATTTATCAATGTCGCCGGAACGCCGAACGCGCAATTGCTCGGACAATGGACGGTCAATTTCAGCGTCGGCGGCAAATTGATTGCGTCGGGCAATTTCACGCTGTCGGACGCCACCGACATTGGACAATCCGACGCGGCGGGCGCGGCGGAACAGGCGCTCCGAGACGCGGGCTATCAAGTTTCGGAATTTACCGAAACTACCGGCAAGAGCGGCAATCTGTTTGCCTTTACGATTATGCTGCCGGCGAGCCAGGACCTCTACAGCTCGCAGACGACCCAACAAATCGTGGACGGGTTGCGCGCGCTGCGCCAAGCGTTTCCCAATTCCAAAACGCTGTATGTATTTTTACATTACAACGACCGCTACGAAGTCGCGTACTTTACGACTCCGGAAGCGGTGGACGCGTATATCCAATCGGGCGATTTTGACGCGCTGACCCAAGAGCTGAGCTATGATGTGTGGGATATTCAAGCCGGCGCGTATTTGGGCAAAGGCGCCAAAGACTTTATCGTCAAAAACTTTGGCGCAGGCACGTATCAAAATCCGCCGAACGCGCCGCCGTCCAAAAGCAGCAATACGGTCGGCTCGGTGCGCGTCGTCGTCGCGCCTTCGGACCTGCCCGCCGATGGCGCCAGCAAAGCGATTGTCACCGTAACGGTGTATGACAAACGCAATCAACCGGTCCCCAACGCCGAAGTTACGTTCGAGCTCAGCGGTTCGGGCGAAGGTTCGATGCGTCCGCGCGTGACCTCAACCGACGAAAATGGCCAAGCCGACGCGGTCTTTACGGCGGGCAAAAAGAATGGCGCGGTAACGATTGCGGCAACCTCCGGCGGCGTGAGCGGAACGGGCGTCGTCACGCTCGGTTCGGGCAGCCAAGACCCCGCGTCCGATAACGTGATTGCGTATCTCGGCGGGCAAGGATATAAAGCGCTCAAAGCCGGTTACATGGATTCGGCAAAGACCGCGGCGGGCGTCGTGATTGATTTGGGCGCGTCCTACAATCTCAATCAGGTGACCGGTCCAATTATTTACGGCATGACCGCGCTGCGTATCAACTATCCCGAAGCGAAAACGCTGGCGGTCATTATCCCGTATCAGGAAAACATGCTCATCTTTCCCGCCGCTGTCGGCGATTTCGACGCTTTGCTCAAAGAGTTAGCCGCCGCCAAAACCGACGACGACAAAAAAGCGGCGTTCCAAAGTTTCTTGGGCGTGGTCTTTGGCAAAGCGGCGTACGTGGACCGCAACGGCAAAACGATTTCGAATTTCAAAGATTTCGTCAACAAGAATTTCACCGGACAATAATCCACAATTCAAAGCCGGGATGGCGTCTGACGCGAGCCGCCGCGCTTGCATCAGACGCCGTACCGGAAAAACAAGGAGCAAAACATCATGGGCATTTTTCTGCAAGGCGGTCTGCCGCCCCTCCCCGGCGCAGGACCCGATTTCGGTTCGATTGCGCTGAATATGTTATTTGCCATTCTATGGTCTATTGTCGCGGCGATTGGCTTCGCGGTGGCGATTGCGATTGCGTTCCGTGTGCTGAATGTACTGACGCCCGGTTTGGACGAATGGCAAGAACTGAAAAAGGGTAACATGGCGGTCGGCATCGTGTGGGCGGCTTTTACGCTCGCGGTGGCGATTGTCCTGTATGTGGTCCTGGCAAAATAACGCGCGCGCGGAATTTTCGAACCCTCAAAAATGAGAGGAGTGGGCGCGCCGCGCGTCCGCTTCTCTCATTCTTGTATCGGCGCATGACGCGCATCCAAAACGCGCGCGACCAGCGAGGCGGAAGGAGTTTGTGTTGAAACGATTTATCGGCGGATTATTCTTGGCGCTGCTGTGCGGATTGTGGCTGCCGCTTTCGACGCACGCGCAAAACCCCGACCCCGCCGATCTGGTTTTTTCCAATCTGGTCACGGCGGGTTATGACGTGATCGAAGTGGGCGTGCCGCGCGACGCGCAAGAAAGCCCGCTGACCGATTCCGTCTATGTCCAGATGCAAACCATCACGCTCAATTACGACGACGAATATATCATCAGCCAAGTCGTACAAGGATTGCGCGCGCTCGCCAAATACTATCCGCACACGCGCAACCGGTTTGTCGTTTTACAATACGATCGCTGGCTGTTGATCTTTACGACCGCCGCGTCCGATTGGGATGATTTCGTCGCCAAACGCGTAGCGGGGTCCGCGTGGTGGAAACAGGTTCGCAATCAGATTCGTTTTTACGATACAACGCTAAAAAAATACGTCGCCGCCAAAGATTTCACCTCGCAAAATCAAGCCAACAAAAATCAGACCAATAAAGATTTCACCGGGCAGAGCGGCGCCAATCCCCTGCCGCCCGTCAATACGAACCCGAACGCCCAAGCCGAAAACATTTTGCTCGAACCCTCGACCACGTATCTGCCCGCCGATGGTACGTCCGCCGGCTTTTTGCTCGCCACCTTGACCGACGCCAACTATGCGGGTTTGCCCGGACGCGGCGTCAATTTTTCGTACGAAGTGCGCGGGCAGGGCGAAAAAACGCTGGGCGTCGCGCAAACCGACCAACTCGGCGCGGCGCGCAATAAAATCACGTCGTCGCGCGCGCTGGGACCGGTCTTGCTGCGCGCCGAGACGACGACGCTCAACGCTTCGGCGCAAATTTTGGTGAACCCGTCGCCGGGCGACGATACCAAATTGCAAGCCCAAGCCGTCATTGACGGTTTGAGCAATCAAGGATACCGCCAAGTGGACGCGGGTTTTATCCAAGATACGGGACCGACCGGCGAGACCTTTGGTTTAGCTATCGCCCAAGCGCGCGCGGCAGCCAACGCGTTTGACCGCACGCTGTATTCGCAATTGGCGCGGATGCTCGGCACCTTGCGTACCGTCATGCCCCAAGCCAAGCTCTTGTATCCGATTTTACTTTACGCGGCGGCGGACGGCCATGACTATCGTTTGATTTTCCGCACGCGCGCGGACGTGTGGGATTCGTATATCAGCGGCGCGATCGGCGAAAATCAATTGTGGGCGAACCTCGCTTTCATCTCCGCCACCGACGAGAACGGCGTGAGTACGACCGACAAAAATTTCCTGTCGAAAAATTTCACCGGCGCGCAGACGCCGCATTACTCGAACGCGCCGCGCACGGTCCAAGCCACGCTGACCGCCGAAACATGGGGCGACCAATTGACCGTCGGCGCGTTTTTGATTCCGCTCGGCGGTTACGCGGACGGCTTTACCGTGACCGAATTGAGCGGCAGCGCGACGGGCTTTGCGCTGTATGAAACGCCGAACTATAACACGCCGCTTTTTGAATATGCGCGCGGCGCCGAAACGGCGTTAGCCCAACTGCGGCTGGAACCGGGGCAATACATCGTGAGCGTACACGGCAGCGCGCCGCCCGCAAAAATTGTGTTGAGTTATATCGAACGTTTGGGGCGTTAATAGACAGCTCAAATAAACATCGCGCCAAAACCTGTCAGGTCTCCATCCTACGATTTTAATTTGGGAACTCGATAAGGATGAATCAAATCGCCAAGTCATTTCAGAGCCTGGGCAGCCGCGGGCGCGCACAGCTGATCGGCGCCGCGCTGCTGCTGATGGGAATCGCGATGCCGCCCGCGCTCATTGCGGCGCAAGGCGCGGCGGACGTTTCGTTAAATTCCGTGCAGGTCACGCAAGCGGTGTACGACGAACCCTTGATTTTGAACAAAGATACCGTCGTGCGCGCGCTGGTCGGTTACACGGGCGCGGGCGCGGCGGACGTGCGCGTGACGGTCGAGTTCGACGGCAAGACCTTTACGGAAACCAAAAGCGTACAAGGGCGCGAGACCGCGCTCGATCTTTTCGTCGGCGCGCCGCAAAACTTTCAAACGCAAACGGTCAAGGTGCGCGTCGAAGCGGCGAACGCGGCAAACGACGCGAATCCGTCCAACAACGCGCAAACCGTCACGCTGCCGATGGTCAAACCGAACGAAACAATCATCGCGTATTTTTTGCCGGTGGATTGGACCGCCGAACAGAGCGCGCGCTATAATTTTCAAACGACCTTTCCCAAATTCGTCCGGGAGAATCAGGATTTTCTCAAAGGCGTATATCCTTTGGGCAACGACCAGCTCATTCTCGATTACACGCTCGTACCGCACATGCTCGGCGCCAATGAAAAACGTCTCGCCGACAATCAAGGGCAATCGGATATGCAGACGATGCATCTTTTGTATGCGACGATTTCGCTCGCGGCGCGGCGCTTGAAACCGGACGCGACGCTGGTCGTCGGCGTGCTGCCGCCCGGCTGGTTCGCCGCGCACGGCAAGCGCGGCGCATTGGGCATGGCGCTGCGCGACGTCAAGGGCACCGTCACGGGACAATACGCGCCCACCGACCCGACCACTTCGGCGCACGAATTGGCGCACCTGTTTTGGCTGTTTGAAGATTACGACTATGCCGTTTCGCCCGGACGCCCGTTCACGTGGGTGGACCGTTCCGGCTATTTTGTGCAATTGCAGCAGCCCCAAGAAATTTCCGCCGTCAAAAAGATTCCCACGTTTCTCAGTTCCGGCGATCCCGAACAATCGTTTTGGGTGGACACGCGCGCGTATGAATATCTGATGGCGCGCTTTACCATCAATGGCAGCGGCGCCGTGACCGCGCCGCTCATCCTCGCGGCGACGATGGCGAATCAAATCGAGCCAGACGGCAAAAACTATCCGAGCGATTACGCGGCAGGATTTCAACGCTTTGAGCCGGACCAAACCGTCTATGTGTCGGTTGGCGCAGCCGGCATGATGGGCGGCGAAACGATAGAGGCGCGCTGGTTCAACGACAATCGGCAAGCGGCGACCTTTACCCAAGTCGCCAAACCCGGCAGCGCGTGGTACGCCTTTGCCCTTCGCGATAAAAACGGTTTGGACGAGGGCGCGTACCGCGTTGAAATTTACCTCGACGGAAAATTAGCCAAGACGAGCAAGTTTGAAGTCAAAGCTAGTCAGTAGTAAAATCACCTCATGCTTCCGCCTGTTCTGCTCGACTTGCGCGCGCTCGCGGAATTGGCTTCACACGGCATAGAGCTTGATTTTGAGCGGCTTTATCTGTCCGGCGTGTCGCCCATGACCGACGCGCTGGCGGCGCGCGTCTCGTTCGGCAATATCGGCGCCGAAACGTTCGTCGTACACGGCGACGAACGCAAACAGCGCGCGCTCGGCGTCGTGCAGGCGCGCCCGCGCAAAAATCGCCCCGAAGCGGACATTACCTTTATCGCGCCCGCGCTCACCTACGACGCCGACGCGGTGACGACCTGGTACCGCCTTTTGGCGGAAGCGACGCGCGGCTTGGGCGCGTTGGGCTGTCAACGCCTTTACGCCACCGTGCCTGTCGAGAACGGCGCGGAAGAAGTTTTTCGCCAAGCGGGTTTTACCTCTTTTACGCGCGAACAAATTTTTTTCTTGGACGCGCCGGGCGTACGCGCGGCGCGCGCCGCGCCGCAAACCAACGCCGCCGCGACGGATTTGCTCATGCGGCGTATGCGAAAACGCGACGCGTGGAACGTTTTGCGTCTGTACTCTGCCATCACGCCGCGCCCGGTCCAGTCCGCCGAAGCCATGCTGACGCCGGACGGCGCGTCCGCCAAGTTGGAGGATTGGTGGGAAAATCTCAATGGCACGAACTATTTGTTGGAACGCGGCGAAACTTTGCTCGGATTGGTTCGTATTACGCGCGGACGCTTGGCGACATGGGTGCGTTTTCATCTGACGCCGCAGCCCGCCGAACTGCTCGACCACGCCGTACAGCAAACGCTCGCGCTCATTGGCAAGACGCGCACGCGGCCCGTCTATGTCGCAGTCCGCGATTACGAAGGCGGCATCCGCGCGGCGTTGACGGCGGCAGGTTTCGCGCCGCGGCTCGAACGCAGTCACATGGTCAAACATACCACCGTGCGCGTGCGCGAATCCGCGATCTGGCTAAAACCGGTTTTAGAAACGTCGAAAATTCCCGCGATTCACACGACGCAGCATGCGCGTGAAAAATAAAATCAAACGGTACGCGGCGCAAATCACGCCATGCGCGGTCGCTTGGCGCGAACGCGGTGATTTGCCTGCTTTCTGACGCGTTAATGGAACAAACTTTGACTGACGATTTACAAGTTTTAATTTCCGTCCTGCCGCCGCATCTGACGGCGGCGCTGACCGATATTGGCGAAGCGCAAGAATTGCTCGAAATCGTTTTGGACCTGGGCCGTCTGCCCGAAGCGCGCTATACGCACGGCGAAAAAATTTTGGCGGAAAGCGAAGTCACCGAAGCCGACCTTGACTATATCGTGTCGCGCATCGGCGATTTTTCCGAAGACAATCGCGCGGGCATTCCGCGCACGCTCCACCGCATCTCGGCGATTCGCAATCGCAAAGGGCGCGTCGTCGGTTTGACGTGCCGCGTGGGCCGCGCCGTATTTGGCACGATGGATATTATTCGCGATATCGTCGAATCGAACCAAAGCGTTTTGCTGCTCGGACGGCCCGGCGTGGGCAAGACGACGATGCTGCGCGAAGCCGCGCGCGTGTTGGGCGATGCGAAACGCGTGATCATTGTGGATACCTCGAATGAAATCGGCGGCGACGGCGACATTCCGCATCCCGCCATCGGCAAAGCGCGGCGCATGCAAGTGCCGACGCCCGCGCTGCAGCACGAGGTGATGATTGAAGCGGTCGAGAATCACATGCCCGAAGTGATTGTCATTGACGAAATCGGACGCGAGCTCGAAGCCGAAGCCGCGCGCACGATTGCCGAACGCGGCGTGCAGCTCATCGGCACCGCGCACGGTCAAACGCTCGACAATCTGTTAATGAATCCGACGCTGATGGATTTGGTCGGCGGCATCCAGAGCGTGACGCTTTCGGACGAAGAGGCGCGGCGGCGCGGCACGCAAAAAAGCATTCTCGAACGCAAAGCCCCGCCGACGTTCGACGTGCTGGTCGAGATTCAAGCGCGCAATCGCGTCGCGGTGCATAGCGACGTCGCGGCGGCGGTAGATTCCTTTTTGCGCGGACGCCCGCTGCCGCCCGAACTGCGGACGCGCGACAGCGAAACGGGCGCGGTGAACGTGCAGCGTCCTGAAACGCGCGTGCATCTCGCGCCGCGGCAAGGCGAACGCGCGAACGCGCGCCGCGAACGCGGCGACGGCAAAATGGGCGACCGCCCCGCGCAGCATCCCCAACCCGCGCCCGGCGCGTCGCCCAAGCCAATGCGTTTTTACCCGTACGGCGTGAGCCAAGACCGTTTGGAAACCGCCGCCAAAGCGCTGGACGTGCCGATTCGCATTGTGGGCGACGTGAACGAAGCCGACGCGGTGTTGACGCTCAAGAATTATTACAAAAAACGTCCCTCCGTCTTGGTGGACGCGGAACGCGGCGGCATTCCCGTCTATGTGCTGCGCTCCAATACCATCGCGCAGATGGAAGGGATTCTCGAAGATTTATTCGGCGTCGCGCCCAAAGACGACCCGTTGTCTTTGGCGATGCAAGAGACCGACGACGCGATCCAGCGCGTATTGAACGGAACTCATTCCGTCGAACTCGCGCCGCAAAGCGCGTTCATTCGCCGCTTTCAACACGAACGCATCCGCGAAGCGAGTCTCTTTTCGCGTTCGCTCGGCAAAGAACCGCGCCGCCGCGTGCGCGTGTATGCGTCAGAAGTAGGATAGTGCAGTGGTGCGATAGTGCGATAGTAGAATTTTCATCACTACTGCACTATCGCACTATCCAACTATTGCACTCTTCATGTTTATCACCTTTGAAGGCATGGACGGCAGCGGCAAGTCCACGCAAGCGCGTTTGTTGGCGGAACGTTTGCGCGCGCAGTGGGGCGACGAGAAAATCGTCTTGACGCGCGAGCCGGGCGGCACTGAAATCGGCGAACAGATTCGCGCGGTGATTCATGCGCTGCGAAATCACGATATGGCGCCGACGACGGAATTTTTGTTGTACAACGCCGCGCGGGCGCAAATCGTCGCCCAAGTGATCCGCCCCGCGTTGGCGCAAGGCAAAATCGTCTTGTGCGACCGTTACGCCGATTCAACGTTAGCGTATCAGGGCTATGGACGGCAGTTGGACATGGACATGGTGCGCGCGGTGATTGGCTATGCGACGAGCGGCCTCGCGCCGGACGTGACGTTTTATCTTGACGTGGACATTGCCGAAGGTCTGGCGCGGCGCAATCAAGGCCATGCGCGCGGCGAAGAATTGAATCGCATGGATGTGCAGACGCGCGATTTTTACGAACGCGTGCGCGCCGGATACGTCGAGATGCAACGCGCCGACCCGACGCGCTGGATTGCGCTGGACGGTGCGCGTCCGATTGACCAAGTGCAGCAAGAAATCCGTTCCCACACCGCGCAGCGGCTGCGCCAAGCAAAGGTTTGATTTTTTATTGACGGCAGGCAAGTAAAACAATTCCCCCCGGAGGTCCTACCATGAAACTTGTGATCGCAATCGTCCAAAGTGATGACGCGGGCGCGTTGAGCGATGCCCTGCGCGAAGCCAATTTTCAATCCACTCTCGTCAGCAGCACGGGCGGTTTTTTGCGCGAGGGGAACGGCACGCTCTTTATCGGCGTCGAGGACAATCAAATTGACGCGGTGATGAAGGTCATCAAAGAAAACTGCACCACGCGCACGCAGTTTGTGAACCCGATGCCGCCGGTGATGGAGCCGGGCGAATTGTACATGCCGCCGCCAGTAGAAGTCCAAGTGGGCGGCGCGGTGGTGTTTGTGGCGAACGTGGAACGGTTTGAAAAGTTTTAGCGGATGGCGGAGCGCGTGCGTGTGCGGCGCTCGCTTGGCATATCCGTCCGCGCGGAAAAAAGAAAATTGCGGCGCGCGAAAACTCGTCAACTTGATATCAGACTCGCTTGGCTGAATTGCAAGGAGCGTTGTTATGCGTCACGATACAACGCAAGACATGAATCCTTAAAGCTCAAGCGGAACGCGCGGCGAGTTTGGCAAGGCGTGCAAGGTCTCAAGTTTGACAAGGTTGGAAGCGGTGACAGATGACGCCGATGTCGAACTGCAAACGCTTGCCGGCCGCGGTCTTGAACAGGTGAAAAATGCGTTCGGCGCTGTTTTGGCGAGAATGATGAAAAAAACTCTCGCTGTCATACGCGAGAGTTTTGTCTTTGTCATCCGATTGCGGGCGTTCAGAAATCATCTCCGCTCATTCCACCCATTCCCATCCCGCCCATTCCACCCATTCCGCCCATTCCCATTCCGCCATCGTCGCCCATGCCGCCCATCTCTGGCATCGTCTTTTCAATCTCTTCGGGACTCTCGCCCGCTTCGAGGCGTCCCACCATCTCGTCAAATTCCGGTCCCATCTCTTCGCCCATTTCGGAACTCATTTTTTTCATGAACCGCGCCATGCTCTTGGGGTCGTTCTCGTCAATGTCGCCCAGCGCGGACGGGTCCGCCATCGCGTCCATGCGCGCCTCTTCCGATTTCACGGTGGCGAAACGCGAAACCAAACGCGACAAATTCACGCTGTCGCAATTCGGACAATGCGGCGTATCATTTTGCGCGGCGGACAGGGTGCGAAAAAAAACGCTCACGCGGCGTTTGCAATTGCCGCAGCGGTATTCGTAAATTGGCATGATCCCTCAAGTTTCTGATTTCTGATTTATGATTTTGGATTTTGGATTTTGGATTTTGGATTTTGGATTGGCGCCTTGAATTATACGCAACACAGAGTTACGCCCAAAACGACGCGCAGCGGTTTGAAACCTTTGGGGTCTGTAACGAGTTCCTTGCGCGGCGCGCGGAATTGCATACACTTGGACCATGCAAACTGCGACGCTGTACGAAAATACCAATCTCGAAATCATCCGCGCGGACATTGTGCGCGGACAAATTCGGCACGCGCTCTTTGATTTTGACGGCACGCTTTCGCTCATCCGCGAGGGCTGGCAAGAGGTCATGCTTCCGATGATGGTCGAAATTCTACGCGCGACGCCGCGCGCGGAATCGGAAGCGGAGATTTACTCTATCGTGCGCGACTATGTGGCGCGGCTCACCGGCAAGCAAACGATTTATCAAATGCTCGAATTGGCGGAGCAAGTGAAACAGCGCGGCGGCGAACCGCTAGAGCCGTTGGCGTATAAACGAATGTATCACGATTTGTTGATGGCGCGCATCGAACATCGTATCGCGGATTTGGAAAGCGGGCGCGTCGAACCCGACGCCATGCTCGTGCCGGGCAGCCGCGCGTTGTTGAAAGCGCTGACGCAGCGCGGCGTGCTTTGTTATCTCGCCAGCGGCACCGATGAAGCGTACGTGAAACACGAAGCCGCCCTGCTCGACGTGACCGGATATTTTCAAGGCGTGTACGGCGCGCTGGATGATTACAAAACGTTCGACAAGCACATGGTCATTCAACGCATCATGCGCGACAACCATTTGCGCGGTCCCGAACTCGTCGCGTTCGGCGACGGCTATGTCGAAATCGAGGACACGCACAATGCCGGCGGCATCGCGGTCGGCGTCGCCACAAACGAAGCCGCGCGCCAAGGAATTGACGCATGGAAACGCGAACGCCTCATCCAAGCCGGCGCCGACTTGATCATTCCCGATTTTTCACAATCCGACGCCTTGCTAGCGTATTTACAAATCAAAAACTAAAACCACAACCCATTCCGCATTGTGCATTGTGCATTGTGCATTTCTCATTGTGCATTTCTCCTGATTTCCCATGCCTTTTCCCATCTTTGATCGTTCGCGCATCCAATTGAAACCGCTCGCCGAACGCGTTCACGATTTACCGTTACAAAAATGGTACGACGTTGACGGCACGCAAGAAACGTATCATCATCCCAACCTGCCCCTGCTCGCCGACCGCATCGTCGCCGCGCGCCAACGCGGCGCGCCCGTAATTTTATTTCACGGCGGGCATCTGATTCGCGCCGCCGCCGCGCCCCTGCTGATTGATTTGATGGCGCGCGGCATCGTCACGCACGTTGCCATGAACGGCGGCGCGTCCATTCACGATTTTGAATTGTCGCTCGTCGGCGGCACGACCGAAAGCGTCGCGCGCTATATCCGTCAAGGACAATTCGGTTTGTGGCGCGATACAGGCATAATGAACGACGCTATCAATCAAGGCGCGCGTCAAGGCATCGGCATGGGCGAAGCGTTGGGGCGCATGATTGAGGAAAACCAACATCCCAATCGGCAGTTCAGCGTGCTGGCGGCGGGCTATCGGCTGCACGTACCCGTGACCGTGCATATCGGCATCGGCTATGACATTATTCACGAACACGCGAATTGCGACGGCGCGGCATTGGGCGCGACCTCGTACCAAGACTTTCTCATCGCCGCCCACACGATTTCGCAATTGGAAGGCGGCGTCGTCCTGTCTTTTGGCAGCGCGGTGATGGCGCCCGAAATCTTTTTAAAAGCGCTGGCGATGGCGCGCAACGTCGCGCAGCAAACGGGAAACGAACTGTGCCATTTTACGACGGCGGTGTTTGATTTAATTCCGCTGGAAGGCGATTTGCATCACGAGGCGGACAAACATGCGCCCGAATACTATTTCCGCCCGTTCAAAACGCTGCTCGTGCGAACCGTGGCGGACGGCGGCGAAAGTTTTTATTTTTGCGGCGACCATCATCAGACGTTCCCAACGCTGTACAAATTGCTCAACGACCGCCTGAACCGCGCGACGCGGTGAATCAAAACTTTTTCAGAGCCGGACAACTCGTGATGAATCGTCAACGTCTGAATAAAATTCTCGCGCACATTCCGTCCCAGCGCGCGCTCGTCGTCGGAGATTTTTTTCTCGACAAGTATTTACGGCTCGAACGCGCGTTGAGCGAAACCTCGCTCGAAACCAATCTGGAAGCGTACCAGGTCACGGCAGTGCAAACCAGTCCGGGCGCGGCGGGCACCATCGTGAACAATCTCGTCGCGCTCGGCGCCCAAGTGTCCGCGCTCGGCGTAATGGGCGATACGGGCGAAGGGTACGAATTTCGCCGCGCGCTCGACGCGTTGGGCGTAGACCATTCGCCCATGCTGCGCGCGCCGGAACTCGTGATGCCGACGTACATGAAACCGCTCATGCGCGAGCGCGACGGCCGCGTCCACGAGTTGGAGCGCTTGGATATAAAAAATCGCGCGCCGCTCGCGCCCGAAATAATGCGAGAATTTTTGACGCGCCTCGATCAAGCCGTCGTTCCGGCGGACGTGATTATTGTTTCCGAATACATGACGACGGACGAGGGCGGCGTCATGTCCGACGCGGCGCGCCGGCGGATTGCGGCGCTGGCAAAAACATATCCCAAGAAAACTTTTCTCGTAGATTCGCGGCTCGCGGCGACGTTGTATCGCAGCGTGTTGGTAAAATGCAATTTGCGCGAAGCGACGCGCGCGTTGGGATTGCCCGTTTCCGAAAATATGTCGCTCGCCGAAATCGAAACGCTCGCGCGGCGGCTCGAACGTCAAACCGGCAATCCGCTATTTTTAACGTTGGGCGAGCGCGGCATGCTCGTGTGCGCGCACGCACAGTGCGAACACGTGCCGACGCTGAACGAGCCGGGTCCGACGGACATTGTGGGCGCGGGCGACAGCGCGGTCGCGGGCATTGCGTGCGCGTTGGGCGCGGGCGCGACCTTTGCCGAAGCGGCGCTTTTGGGCAATCTCGCGGCGGCGGTGACCATAAAAAAAATCGGCACAACCGGAACCGCAACCCCGCGCGAAATAACGACCAAGTTTGAGTTGATTTCTGAATCTTGAATTTTGAATTTTGAATTTTGAATTTTGAACTTTGAATTTTGAATTTTGAACTTTGAATTTTGAACTTTGAATTTTGAATTTTGAATTTTGAATTTTGAATTTTGAATTTTGAACTTTGAACTTTGAATTTTGAACTTTTATCTTTCGAGTGTGGTAGAATCCAAACCAAATGACAGCGCATGATGATTTGAACGAGCTTTTGGCGAAATTGAACGAGGCGCAATTAAAGCGCGTGCACGCGTATGCAGAATCGCTGTTGACCGGCGGCGACGCCGCCGCGCAGCGCTGGCAGTTTGATTTCGTCGCGGAATTCGCGCAGGCAAAAATTTCGGCGCAGCGCGAGCGCGCGGGGATGGAAGTGCAGGTCGCCGCCGCCGCGTGCGGGGGCGTGACCAAGCGCGCGCTGTGGGAGCATCCGCCGTTAAACGGCGCGGCGCTGGTGAGTTATGCCGTGCCGATTCCGCCGCAGCTGCGCGGGCTGAAATTGAAATTTTTCACCGGCATCCGCGACGGTTCAGAATTGCCGTCCGACCGTTACGTCGCGTTTCGCGTCGTCGTGAACGGCTGGAAATTGTGGAGCGCGGTAAAAAATTCGCGCCTGTGGGAAGAATATACCGTCGTCATGCCCGAATCGTCGTCCGATGTGTTACGCGTCGAATTTCAAACCGACGGCCTCGGCGACCATCGCTGGAATTGGGCAGTGTGGGGCGAGCCAAAACTAATTGCGGATTTGTGATTTTCGATTTTCGATTTGTACGCCAACCGTGACGCTAATCGAAAATTGGAAAACGAAAATCAAAAATGGATTTTACGCTTTCTGAAGAGCAGCGCGCGATACGCGATTTGGCGCGCGCGTTCGCGCAAAAAGAAATCGCGCCGTACGCGGCGGAATGGGATCGCACGCGCGAATTTCCGGCGGCGCTGTATCCCAAAATGGGCGCGCAAGGTTTGATGGGCATTCCGTTTCCCGAAGAGTACGGCGGCGCGGGCGCGGATGCCATTTCCCTCGCGCTGGCGATTGAAGAGATCGCCAAAGCGGATGGTTCCGTCGGCTTGAATTATGCCGCGCACATCGGCTTGGGCGCGACGCCGATTTATTTATTTGGCAGCGACGCGCAAAAGCAAAAATGGCTGACGCCCTTGGCGAAAGGCGAGGGCTTGGGCGCGCTGTCGCTCACCGAACCTTCGGGCGGCAGCGACCTCGCGGGGTCCGTGAAAACGACCGCGCGGCTCGACGGCGCGGAATGGGTCTTGAACGGCGCGAAACAGTTTGTCACGTCGGGCAAGGTCGCGCGTTCGATTGTCGTCCTGTGCAAAACCGCCGAGGGCGCGGGACATCGCGGCTTGTCGCTCATTATCGTGCCGCGCGACGCGCCCGGACTCGTCATTGGCAAACTCGAAAGCAAAATGGGTTTGCATACGTCGTTGACGACCCAAGTATTTTTCGAAGATTGTCGCGTGCCGCGCGAAAACCTGTTGGGCGAAGCGGGCAAAGGGTTCCGCTATACGATGCAGGTGTTGGACGGCGGACGCATCGGCATCGCGGCGATGGCGCTCGGTTTGGGCGAAGCGGCGCTGGAAGCGGCGTTGAAATACGCGCAGGAGCGCAATGCGTTCGGCAAACCCATCGCAGAATTTCAAGCGATACAACACATGATTGCGGACAGCGCGATGGAATTGGAAGCGGCGCGATTATTGATTTACAAAGCCGCGACGTTGAAACAAAACGGCAAACCGTTCGCGCTGGAAGCGGCGCAAGCTAAATTGTTTGCGACCGAAGCCGCCGACCGCGCGTGTTGGAAAGCGATTCAAATTCACGGCGGCGCAGGTTATTTGACCGATTTTCCCGTCGAACGTTATTACCGCGACAATCGTTTGCTCTTGATTGGCGAAGGCACGAGCGAAATCCAGCGCATGATTATTGCGCGAAATCTGTTGGCGGATGACGAATAGCGTCGCGCGTTTCGTGAAACCTGCAATTGCGCCAAAAAAGGGCATCGGTCATGACCGATGCCCTTTTGTTTGGAAAACAGCCGTTGGCGCATCTTTTATTTCGCTATGGCGCGGTTGGCGAGTTTGTATTGATGGTCGGCACAATCCCCGGCCCCGGCAGCACAATCGTCGGCGTCGTGCCTTCGGGCGTAAAAATGATCTTGTCCGTCGCCTTGAGCGCGTTCGCGTTCGCCTGCGCGATTTGGATTTGCAGATACGCGGGATTCGCGGCGTACAATGCGGCGAGCGCGCTCGTCTGCGCCAAATCGGCTTTGGCTTTTTCGGCGGCGGCTTGCGCAATCGCCTTGTTGATTTCCAAATCTTTTTGCGCGGCGAGCAAGTCATTCGCCTTTTGCGTTTCAATCACCGCTTTTTGCGCGGCAAGTTTTTCTTGCTCCAACTTTGCCAGCGCCGTTTGCTGTTTTGCCTCTTCTTGAATGCGCGCTTGCGCGACCGCCACTTCGCCGCGCTGACGCGCTTGTTCGGCTAACGCTTGCGCTTCGGCGCGTAATTTATCCTGCTCCGCTTTTTCCGTTTCGAGGCGGCTCTTGGTAATCGCGTCCAACAACGCCTGCACTTCGGCGCCGAGAATGATGTTGGGCACCGTCACGTTGCTAATTTGCAGCGCGTAATTTTGCGCGAGCCGCGAAAGCTCATCGTCAATGCAGGTTCGCAACTCGTCGCGCGCCGTGCCAATGACATTGTTTTCAAAATTGCGCTGCCCGACGCACACTTTCATCGCCTGACGCGCCAACGCTTCCACGCGCGTTTTGGCGGCTTCATCCGAAACGTAAATGTCCGAATACGACGCCCAATTGTTCCGCAGCAAATCGGCTTGGGCAATCGTGGGACGGAAAATATCGCCCGTCACAATCACGCCGACGCGCTGCTTGTCGCTCGTAATGATTTCGTCGTCCTGAACCGAAAAAGGAATCGCGGTCTGTCCGACGTGTTTCAATTCTACATACAAACCCGCATCGGTGTACAAACCGGGCCCCACAATCGCCGCAATCTGTCCGTTGCGAAACTGCACGCCGACTTGGTTTTGTTCGACCGGCACCATGAAATACACAAAGCGGCTGGCGAGAAACGAGAGGATGCCGAACGCCACCAACACAACCAACAGAATCCCAATAATTTTTCCGATACGCATAACCGTCAGGTCCTTTCCGGGAGTATAGCGTGATACTGCTTTGCGCGAGCCCGGCGCGTCCGAATCGTTCGGGTCACGCGGCGCGCGATTGTCGGGCGGAAATTGTCGCATCGCCCCTCCTTGATTGAATTGCAGATATTATATCTAGTACGCGCAACGCGCCAATTGGTTACAGTCGGACGGCGTCAATTTTAATGCCCTGCCGCTTCGACCTCCTCCATTGCGATTTGGGCGCGCCGTTCCTGATCCGGCGACGGCGCGCTTGGCGTCGGGCGCTGCGGACGCGTATTGAAATACGTAATAATGGCGACGCCCGCAATAATGACCGCCGAAGCCAACAGCGTAAGCGGCGAAAGCTCTTCGCCCAAAAACGCCCAGCCCAAAAAGACCGCGACCACCGGATTGACATACGCATAGGTCGAAACTTTGGCGGGCGTGCTGACTTGGAGCAAAAAGACATAGGCGCTGAATCCCACCAGCGAGCCCAAGACCATCAAGTAAAGCAGCGCCGCCCACGATTCCGGCGACACTTGCGCGAACGAAAAATGATTGTATTCGCCGAGCGGCAGCGCCATGCCCATCAAAAAAATTCCGCCGAGCAGCATCTCCATCGCGGTCAACGTTAGCGGATTTTCGGGAATGGCGGCGTGCCGCGAATAAATCGAACCGAGCGACCACGATACGCTCGCGAGCAGCATGATGGCGACGCCGATATAATTGAGCGGACGGTCCAAACCCAACGCGGCGGGCCCCACCAAAAGCACGATGCCGACCAAGCCCAACGCAATGCCGGCAAATTCGCCGCCTTTGGGATGCGTGCCGCCGGGGCGCGCCCAATCCATCAAGACCATCCACAACGGCACCGCCGCAATCATCAACGACGCGAGACCGGTCGGAACCATCGTCTCTGCCCACGCCACGCTGCCATTGCCCAAACCCAAAAGTAAAATTCCGACAATCAGCGCCGAGCGCCACTGAATCAAATTCGGCAGCGGCGCGCCGCGCCAGCGCAAAAACGCAAACAGCGCCGCGCCCGCGACGATAAAACGAATGCCCGCCATGATATGCGGCGGCATGGTTCGCACCGCGACGGCGATGCCAAAATAGGTCGAACCCCAAATGAGATAAACGGCGGCAAAGGAAGCAAGGACGAGCCAGCGCGGCGCCGCGCGCGTGTTGACGCCAGTTTCATTCTTCATCCGCCGCCTCGAGATCTGCATCCGGCACGAGATAACACGACTCTTTGAGCGTATCCAACGCAATCGTCGTGCGCGTGGAACGGATAGATTTGATTTTGCTAAATTTCGCGCGGAGCAAACGCCCCAGCGCGTCGGTATCGCGGACGCGCACTTTGACGATGTAACAATCCTCGCCCGCGATGCTGTGCACCTCCAGCGCTTCGGGGATGCGCGCGAGCGCTTTGCCCGTTTGTTGACTGGCAAACTGTTCGTCGGCGCGCACAAAAATAAACGCGACGAGACCCCGCTTGATTTTTTTGGGATTCAGACGCGCCACATAGTCCGCGATGACGCCCGCCGCTTCCATTTTGCGGATACGTTCAAACACCGCCGTCTTGGTCAAACCGACGCGCGCCGCCAGCGCCACATTCGAAATGTGCGCGTCGCGCTGAATTATATCCAACAATTTTGCGTCAATCTTGTCTATCATCCAATGATTCTCCCTTTCTGTTGAACGATAGTCATTATCGTCTAATGCGCCCTTTTGTCCAGCGACGCCGCAGCCAATAAAAAAACGGCGAAAGAGTTTCCTCTTTCGCCGTCGGCTTGGCTTAGGCAGCGGTGGGCTGCTTGCGGGGTCTGCCCCGTTTCGCTTTCGGTTTGGTTTCTGCGGGCGCGGGCCGCGGCCCCAGTTCGGGAATGTACGGCTGCGGCGAGGTATAGAGTTGAATCCGTTCATTCGCCAGTTCGACATATTCCGGCGAGATTTCATAACCGATGTAATGGCGCTGCGTCATGCGCGCCGCAATCGCCGTCGAACCGCTGCCCATGAACGGGTCCAGCACCACATCGTCCACGTTGGTGTACAACAAAATCAAACGCAGCGGCAGGTCCAGCGGAAACGGCGCGGGATGCGCCAGCCCTTTGGTCTTGTGCTGAATCTTTTTGCTCTGCGAACCGAAACGCCAGATGCTGCGCGCCGTATCGCGAATCGCTTTTTTCGCCGTGCCGTTCTTGTGCCAAATGCTGCGCGTCCAATCTACAAATTCCTGATTGGTGATGCCGGTGTGTTTACCGCGCGTCCACGGTTCCTCCAAACGCATCGTCTCTTTGGAAAAAACCATGATGTATTCGTGCGTATCGCGCAGCGTCGGATTCGAAGCGCGCGCAAAACTGCCCCACGCGGTGGAAACGCCCGCCGTCGCGGACTTGTCCCAAAGAATTTCGCCGCGCATGAGCAGCCCCAAATCAAGACACTGTTGGATAATGAACGAGTGAAGCGGAATATATGGATTGCGGCCCGTGTTGGCGACGTTGATGGCGAGCCGTCCGCCCGGCACCAGTACGCGCTGACATTCGCGCCACACCATCCCCAAAAATTCCAGATAGCGTTCGAGCGGTTCGCGGTCTTGATAGTAATTGTATTTTTTGCCGACGTTGTACGGCGGCGAAGTGACGACGAGTTGGACCGAATTGTCGTCCAGCTCTTCCATGAAACGGCAATCCGAATTGTAAATGACGTCAAATTCCATTGTACAGGGAGCGCAAGCCATCACGTTTTCGGCGCGAGGTACGTTGAACGTGATAACTTGCGAGGGCGCACAGCGTCACGGCGCGGGCGCAATCAGCGCGCCGGGCGTAACGATATGCGGCGGGCGTCAAACCGGCAAGCGCGCGCGGCGCGTTATGTGGGAAACGCGTCGCGCCGCGCGTTTGCGCGGGGTGACAATGGAAACGATAGCTTGCGTACGAGAACGCGGCGTTGCGCGCCGCGTTTATTTTGCCGTTTGATTTTTTCGCGCCGTGTGTGGGTCGCAGCGCGCCGTCGCGCGACAAATTCATTCTCGTTTTTGCGTTACTGCGCGGATTCTAACACAGGCGCGCGCGGCGCGCAATAGAACTGATGTTTTCGGATATTTCGCAAAACCATCGCCATAGTAAAACGCGGAAACGCGCCGCTCACGCGTGAATGTGCGTGCCAAAGAAAAGCGGTTCGCCGGCGAGCGCGGGCGCGAGCTGCGCGGCGTCGGCGGCGAGAATGTGAATGTGCAATTGAGGAAAGCGCTGCACGAGCGCGACGCTGCGCGCCAATTTATCCACCATGCCGCCGGTCACATCGTAACCGTGCGACGCGCCCACCTGCGCGCGCAGCGCGTGAAAAGACGCGGGCGTGATTTCCGAAATCAATTGCGCGTCGGGCTGCCGCGTGGGATCGGCGGAATAAATGCCGCCAACCGCGGTGGTGTACACCAGACGCGTCGGCTGCAAAAACGGCGCGAGAAAGGCAAATTGCGCGTCCGTCGAAATGATGGACCTGGCGCGCGTCTCGTCGAACGCCACATCGCCGTAAATCAACGGGACCAATTGATGCGCGAGCGCGGCGCGGATATTTTCGTAAGCGAGATGAATCAATTCGCCGTCGCGCGTGCGCGCCGACGCGGAAGGTTGGAACGAAACGACGGGGACGTTTTCCGCCAAAAAAATATCCGTGACGAGCCGATTCAAACGCGCGGCGGACGCGCTCGTTTCGGCATACGCGCGCCAATTGTCCGGCTGCCCATAACCGAATTTTCGCGCGGTAAAATGACCGAACGAACCGCTGCCGTGTCCGAGCAAAAGCGCGAGCGCCGGATTTTTGGCGCGCGCCTCAAACGTCGCGCGCGCCAACGCGCGTATCACATCCGGTTTGGGCGCGGCGGGCTGCGTTTTATCCGTGATGGCGGAACCGCCCAGTTTCAAAAAAATCAAGACGAACCCTTGACGTGCGTCGCGTGAATCTCTTCCGATTCTACTTTGCCGTCGAGCAAATGCACCACGCGGTCGGTTTGTTCGGCGACGGCGGGATCGTGCGTGACCAACACAAACGTCTGTTTTGTTTCGCGATTGAATTCGCGCAAGAGCTCAATGACCGCGCGCGAAGTTTTGCTGTCCAATTCGCCCGTGAGTTCGTCGCCCAACACAATCGCGGGTTTGGTCACGATGGCGCGCGCGACGGACGCGCGCTGTTGTTCGCCGCCGGACATTTCGGCGGGACGATGATTGGCGCGATGGTCGAGGCCCACTTGTTTCAACGCTTCCAGCGCGCGCGTTTTGCGTTCGCCGCTAGGCACGCCGGCATATTTTAACGGCAGCATGACGTTTTCGAGCGCGGTCAGCGTCGGCAGCAAATTAAAGTGTTGAAAGACAAAACCGATTTTTTCGCGGCGAATTTTGGGCAGCTGGCTTTTGGGCGCTTGCGCAACATCAATGCCGTCAATGATGACCGCGCCGCTCGTGGGGCGGTCGAGACAGCCGAGCATATTGAGCAGCGTAGATTTGCCGCTGCCCGAACGCCCCATGATCGCCATAAACTCGCCGCGTTCCACCTTCATATTCAAACCATCCAACGCATGAACGACAGCGTCGCCCATCTTGTACGTTTTGACAAGGTCGCGGGTTTCTACAATAGGCATAATGCAAAACACAGAGGACAGACAACAGCTCGCCGAATAAAGTCAAGCGGTATCCTGTTGTCTGCATGCTGTCGTCTTATTGTTGGAATTCCACCTTGACCGTCATACCCCAACGCAGCGCGGGGTCTTGGGCGTCGAGCAGAATAGTGACCGGATACGAAACGTCGCCGGAAGCCAGCATGACGGATTGGTCGGCGACCTCGCTCACTTGGCCCGTCAAAGTTTTATCCGTGAACGCATTGACGCGCACGTTCACCGCTTGACCGGGTTTCACTTTGGCGGCGCCGAATTCGTCGAGGTCGGTGGTTTCAATTTTCAGATTCGACAAATCCGCAATCATCATGATCGGTTGACCGGGCTGCGCCAATTCGCCTTCGCGGATCGAAATGTCCGTAATCGTGCCATCCATCGGCGCGACCAACGTTGCTTTGGCGAGCTGCGCTTGCGCCTGTTCCACCGCCGTCTTGGCTTGGTCCACGCGTTTTTCGGCGACGGCAATATCTTCGGGCCGCGCGCCGCGCTTTTTCAAATCCAACTGCGCTTGCGCGGAATCGGCTTGCGCTTGCGCTTGGGCAATGTCTTCGGCTTTGGGCTGCTCTTGCAAACGCTGCAAACTCGCTTGCGCTTGCGCCAACGCGGCTTGCGCTTGCGCGACGCCGGCTTGGGCTTGGGCGAGCGTCGTCGCGTCGGGCTTGACCGCTTTGTTGTAATTCGCCAACGCGATTTGGTAATCTTGCGTCGCTTGCTGCAATTGCAGCGCGGCGGGCGTTTGCGCGATAAAGGGATTGCTCGCGCCGCCCGCGCGGTCATACGCCGCTTGCGCGACGTCGAGCGCGGCTTTGGCTTTAGCCAATTGCGAATTCAAAATTTCCAATTCTTCGCGAGTGGGGCCATTTTTCGCGCGATTGTACGCCGCCGCCGCGCTTTGGTACGCGCTCTGCGCGCTGACAACGCCCGCTTGCGCCGCCGCCAAATCTTCGGCGGACGCGGGTTTCTTGGCGCGTTCCAAACCCGCCAGCGCGCTGTCGTACGCCGCTTGCGCCGCCGCAATTTCTTCCGCCGACGCGGGCGTCTTGGTTTGCGCCAACGTCGCTTCCGCCAACGCCAACGCGTCCTGCGCGGCCTTTACCTGCAATTGCAAATCGCTCGTATCGAGCAGCGCCAGCGTATTGCCTTTTTTGACCTGCTGTCCCGCTTTGACGGGAATCTGGCTGACCGTTCCGCCGATGGTGAACGCGAGGCGCGCGTATTCTTTCGGAACCACTTGGCCTTTGGCGGTGACCAACGCTTCGGAAAGCGTCGCCGGAGCGGGCGCGGGCGTCGGCGTGGGCGCGCCGCCGCACGCGATGAGCGCTGCGCCAACGCTCGCAAATAAGATTGTGAACAAACCGAGTTTGAGGTTCATTGTTTGTCTCCGTTTATCTGACTGTCTTTGCCGTTCTTGCGTTCTACGCCGACAATTTCGCCGTCTCGCATACGAATCACGCGATCGGCTTGCGTGAGCATTTCGGGGTCGTGCGTCACAAACACAATGCTGCCATGTCCGCGATACTGCGCGAGCAAATCCACCACTTGATGCCCTGTCGTCTGGTCGAGCGAAGCGGTGGGTTCGTCCGCAAAAATAATCGCCGGTTCGTTAATGAGCGCGCGCGCAATCGCCACGCGCTGCCGCTGCCCGATGGACAATTGCCACGGCAGACGATTGCTCTGTTTCTCCAAACCCAATTCCGCAATCAAGGCGCGGGCGCGTTCGCGCGCGGGCGGCGCTTGTTCCAGCGCGCCGACCATGATATTTTCAAACACGGACAAATAGTTGATTAGAAAATGCTGTTGAAAGATAAAACCGTAACGCGTGCGGCGCAAGTGAATTAACTTGTCGTTGCTCAAGCGCCGGTACGTCTTGCCGTCAAAAGTCACGTCGCCTTCGTTCGCGTGTTTGAGGCCGCTCAAAAGATACAAGAGCGAAGATTTGCCCGAACCCGATGGTCCCACCAAACCCAAAAATTCGCCTTGCTGAACGGCGACGTTTGCGCGTTTGACCGCATAAGTTACGCCGTCGCCGTTGCGATAAATCAAACTGACGTCTTGCGCGTGTAACATTAATCCCGTCTTTCAATCATCTGCATCGGGTCCAATTTTCGCAGCTGCCACAAGACCGTGCCAGCCGAAAAGAGTCCGACGATTATCGGAATGGGCAAAGTAAATTGCAGCGCGCGCCAATTCAACACCGAAAGCGAGACGCCGCGCGGCTCGAAAATGACCACATTCAAAACCGTATAAATCAATTGCGAAAATAAAATCCCAAAAACCCACGCCGCCACCGTCAAGACCAACGCTTCAATTAACGCGCGGCGAATCACAAACGCGCGCGAATAGCCGATGCCCAACAACAAACCAAATTCATTCATGCGATCCATGAAATAAATAAAGTTCAGCAAACCGACGAGCAGCGACAAGACTACGACGACAATGCTGTTGATGGCCCACACGATGGTATCCATCGCCGCAAAACTTTTGAGATAGTCCGCCATCTCTTGGGCATAGGTGTACGGAAGCGCCAACTTTTTGTCCAAATTTTGCAAATCCGTTTCCGCCGCGCTCACGGCGGACGCGCGCGGAATCACCAACACCGCGCGCGGATATTTTTTGAACGCGCGCTGCGCGCTGACATATTCCAACGACGCGAGCGACAAAACGGTGGGGCCATCCAAAATGCCGACGACCTGCAATTTTTCGGGCAGCCATTCTTGGTCGTCTTGGGCAGGGTCAATCGTATCGCCCACCTTGAACCCGCGCGCGTTGGCAAATTTTTTATGCAGCGCGACTTGGTTCGTGCCGATTTGCGGCAGTTGCCCCTGCGTCAGTTTCAGTTCAAACGCCTGCATTAACGGCGCATACACTTCTTGATTGACCGCGTAAATATGCGCGCTCGTTTGTCCCGCCAGCGTCGGCATGTACGTCGAAAAACGAATTGTCGGGTATGTCGCTTGGACGTTCGGATTTTGCGCGAGGTCGCCCTTGATTGTGGCGTCCACCGTGTTGTGACCGTCCTTTGGATTGGGCGCCAGCATCGCCGCGCCCTTGTACACCTCCACTTTTTCCATCATTGACGCGCTGATCGAACCGGTCAAGACGCCGGTGAGCGAAATCCCAAACACCGCCAAAGCCAACACCAAAAATACGGGCGCGAGTTTAATGAGGTTACGATAATAGTACGTAAAAACAGAGAGTGGATTCATGCCAAATTTCCGAGCGTCAATCCCGTCGGTCAATCACCGCCACCGGGTCGAGTCGCCGCAATTGCCACAAAATGGTGAGCGTCGAAAAAAGCCACACGAAAAACGGCACGGGCAGCGCGCCGAGCAGCAAGCGCGCGTTGAAAATCGAAAGATGCGTGCCTTGCGGCGCAAAGACCAGCGCGTCGAGCGCTTGATATACCGTCACCGAAAGCGCCATTCCCAAAATCCACGCGACCACCGTCAACAGCAGCGCCTCCAACGTTACGCGGCGCACCATGAAACCGCGACTGAAACCGATGCCCGCCAAAATGCCAAATTCGCCGGTGCGTTGGCGAAAATAAATCATGTTCAACAAACCGACGCCGAGCGACAGCACGACGATAATGACCGCGTTGATGACCGAAACGAGCGCGTCGTATTGGCTCAAGGTGCGTTCGATATAACGATTCCAATAGGTCGGCGTTTGAATCGTGGCGCGGTCCGTTTCAATCGCGTCGAGGTCCGCGACCAAGCCCGTCATTTCGCCGGTTTTGGGCAAGAGCATAATTTGCGGCGGCGTCTGCCCGTTGGTCAAGCGTTCGACGGGGACGAGATTCAACACTGTCTTGCCGTCCAACACGCCGACGATTTTATATTTGCCGCCGAGCGGATCCTCGCGATTGACGTCGCTGCCGACAAAATCGCCCAGCTGCAAACCGCGCGATTTCATGATGGATTCGTGCAGCGCCACTTCGTCCGCGCGCGCCATCGGCAAACGTCCCGCCGACAAGGTTACGCCCGAAACTTCCATCACGCGCGCCATCAAATCTTGGCTCACGCCAAACAGCGGATAGTTGGTTGGGATGCCCAAAATCGTGCCGTACAGATACGCGGTCTGCACCGGCGCGACGAGCGCGAGATGCGCGCTTTGCCGCACGTCCGCGCGCACGCCGCTGTCCAGCTGATAATATTTTTTATTGTGGTTTGGTTCGACAACCGCGAATTGATAATACGGCGATACGAACGCGCGGATGCCGTCAAAAATCGTCGCCGTCAAAACCAGCGTCAACGAAATGCCAAACACCGCCAGCGTCAAAATTCCCAAAATCGGCAGGGCTTTGCGTTTATTGCGCGCGTAATAAATCGAAATCGAAAGGGGATTCATCGTTAGAGCAAAAGAGACCGTCCATGTTCCGGTCACGCGTCCCGTTCACGCTTCTTGACGCAGCGCGATTACCGGGTCCAAACGCGCCGCGTTCCACGCCGGGACCAGTCCCGCCAAAACGCCCAAACTAACCGCCAAGCCAATCGCAATCAACGCGAGGCGCGGCGTGATTTTAAAAATGGCAGCGCCGCCCAACGCTTCGGACGCGCCGACGTTTAGCAGCGCCGCCATGCCCCACCCGAGCAAAAAACCGATGACGCCGCCGAACAGACCAATCACCGCCGCTTCCAATAAAAATTCGCCGACGATATTGCCGTTCGTCGCGCCGATGGCTTTTTTCAAACCGATTTCGGGCGTGCGTTCCGATACGCTCATAATCATTGTGTTGACCACCGCCAGCCCGCCGATAATCGCCGCCAACACCGCGCTGCTCAACAAAATCGCGTTAAAGACCGCCAGCGCTTGTTCAATCGCATCGAGCTGCTCGTCGAGCGTTTGTACCTTGACATTATCCACGCGGTCTTGAATTTGCGCGGCGAGCGCGGTCGCGTGCGCGGGGTCTTCGGGGACAACGTTAATTTGCGTAATCAAGTTCGGACGTTTAATCGTTTTTTGCACAATGTCGAGCGGCGCAATCAACCAGCCATCGGGCGCGGTCTGCGTTTCTTTGAGCAAGCCGACGATTTGAAAATCCTTGTCGCGCCAATTCAAAATACTGCCGATCTTGAGTTTCTCTTTTTTCGCAATGCTCGTGCCGACGACCATCTGATACGCGTCGCCGCGCTCCAGCCAACGCCCTTCCGCCAAATCTTCCGGCTTCCACAACTGATTGATTTGCTCCGGCGGCATCCCAATCACCTGATCGGGCGGGCCAAAACTCACGCTGCCCAAACTTTCGAAAAAGGTCGAGAGCTGCGGCACCGCCGCTTTGACGCCCGGCACGCGTTCGATGCGTCCCACGTCCGCCGTCGAAAGCGTCGCGCGGATGCCGCCTTTGGGCGACACGATGATAGATTCGCCCGCGCCTTGCCGCGCGTTATCAATCATCGCGTTAAAGTATTCGGTCATCGAACCCATCACCGTCACGGCGAAAATGCCGACGACGATGCCAAAGATGGTGAGACTGGTGCGGACTCGGCGCCGCGCCATATTGCGAAGAATTTCCAACATACAAATGAAGCTCAAGCTAAAAGTACTTTAACTTTCAGCTTTTAGCTTTTAACTTTTAACTTTTAGCTTTTAGCTTTTAGCTTTTAGCTTTTAGCTTGTACCTTTTTCACGAATCCACGCGTAACGCTTTTACCGGGTCCAGCCGCGCGGCGCTCCACGCGGGATAGAACCCCGCAATCATTCCCAAAATCATCGCAAACGCAATCGCAATCAACATCAAGCGCGGCGTCACGTTAAAAATCGCGCTGCCGCCCATCCCCTGCGATGTGACCGCATTCAACAAACTCGCCAAGCCCCAGCCCAAGAGCAAACCGACGACGCCGCCGACCAAACCAATCAGCGCCGCTTCCAACAAATACTCGCGCACGATTTCGCCATCCTCCGCGCCGAGCGCTTTTTTCAAACCGATTTCGTGACGACGTTCATTCACGCTCATGATCATGGTGTTGATGACCGCGAGTCCGCCGACAAAAACGGCGAGCGCCGCGCCGCCGACCAAAATAACGTTAAACACCGCGAGCGCTTGCTGCGCTTGCGCGGCGGCTTCGGCGGGCGTGAACACTTGGACGTTATCCACATTCTCGCGGATATTTTTTGCAATCGCATCTATCAGCGCGGGATTTTCCGGCTTGACGTACATTGCCGCAATCATGTCCGGCGCCTTGAGCAAACGCCGCACCGTGTCGAGATTCACCATCGCGATATTGTCCGGCGTAGTCTGGGTCGGATTCATAATGCCGACGACGGTCAAATCATGATCGTGATAGCGCAGCGTACTGCCGAGTTCCAGCTTGCGTTTCTTTGCCAGCTGCGAACCCACGACCGCTGCATACTCGTCGCCGCGCACGAGCCAACGCCCTTTTTCCAACGTGACGCTCGGAAATATCGTCCCGGAAGCTTCTACGGGGACGCCATACACCAAATCGGGAACGCCAAACGAAATGCCGCTAAATTCTTCCAACGTATCGTTCGCAACCGGAATCACGTCCGCTACGCCGGGGATGCGCCGCACGCGCCGTTCGTCGTTCGTCGTCAGAATAGATTCAAAATCGTTACTTTTGGGCGATACGACGATATTGGCGCCGAGCAGATTGACGGCGTTATCAATCAGCGAACTAAAGTATTCGCTCATCGAACCCATTACCGTCAACGCCAAAATGCCAATGACAATGCCGGTAATGGTCAACGCCGTACGGAGTTTGCGCCGCGCCAGATTGCGAAAAATTTCGCTCATGATTTGTGTGTTTGACAAAACAAAACCCGAAGCGATAGAAAATTCCGCTTCGGGTCTGCCCTAGACTGCCGAACCAAAAAGTGCGTTCCGCGTAACCTGCAAGATGGTACGCAAGAGAACTCGAATGTCAACTTTTTTGCGGATGAACAAGACGCTATCTTGGCATACGATAACGCGCGCGAAAAGGATACAGTCCCGCTTTGAGCGTTTAGTGCGCGCGCGCCTTGAGCAACCGTTCTCCCGCCGCCGCCAGCGTTTCCAATTTTTTTGCGAACGCAAAACGAACCTGCTTTTTACCCAAGCCCGCGCTGGCGTAAAAACTAGAGCCCGGCACCACCGCGACGCCGACTTGGGTCGTCAGATATTTTGCAAACGCGAAATCGTCCGCGCGCGCATCCCATTCCGAAAAATCCGCCAACACATAGTACGCGCCTTCGGGCGCCGCCGCGCGCAATTGGGCGCGTTCCAACAGCTCGAGCATTTTCGCGCGGCGCAGCGCATAGTCGCGTTTCAATTGGACGTAATACGCGTCGGGCATTGACAACGCCGTCACGGCGGCGCGCTGCAAGGGCGCGGGCGCGCAAATCGTCATAAAGTCATGCACGGTTCGCACGGCGGCGGATACCGCTTCGGGCGCGCAGGCATAGCCGAGCCGCCAGCCCGTCAGCGCAAAAGTTTTGCCCAAACCGCCGATGGCGATGGTGCGTTCGTACATGCCGTCGAGCGTCGCCATCGGGATATGCGCGCGGTCGTCGTACAGGATTTGGTCGTAAATTTCATCGGTGACGCAAAGCGCGTCAAATTCGCGGCACAGCGCGGCGACGCCTTCCAACTCGGCGCGCGTGAATACGCGCCCGGTCGGATTGTGCGGCGTGTTCAAAAGAATGGCGCGCGTTTTTTTGGAAAATGCGCGACGCAAACGGTCCAAATCCAATTCATAGCGCGGCGGTTCCAACGCGACGAACACGGGCTGCGCGCCCGCAAAGACGCACGCGGCGAGATAATTTTCGTGATACGGTTCGATGATAATCACTTCATCGCCGGAATTGATCGTCGCCAGCAGCGCCGCGACAATCGCTTCGGTCACGCCGCACGTCACGGTGATTTGACGCGTCGCGTCATACGCGAGCGCGTACCATTTCTGCAAATAATTTTGAATCGCCTGCCGCAGCGTGGGATCGCCCCACGAGACGACATATTGATTGAATCCTTGGTCGAGCGCGCAATGCGCGGCGGCGATAATTTCGGGCGCCGGCGCAAAATCGGGAAAACCTTGCGAGAGATTGACTGCCTCATGTTGAAGAGCGAGCCGCGTCATTTCGCGGATGACGGACTCGCGCAGCGGCGCGAGCCGCTTGCTTGAAAGAATCATAGGTTTGTTAAACTGCTTTCGCAATCCAAGCGCCGTGGTCATCAATCCATCCTTGTTCAAGCAGCGTCGCAAATAAATTCAATGCGCGCGGGTAGCGGATGCCCAGATGACGTTGGAGAATTTCGGATGTGATAGTGGGATAAATGCGCGCGAGCGCGAGGGCTTGCGCGATGAGCGCGTCGTCCACCGCCACCGCTTCTTGGACGGTTTGTTTGCGCGGTTTGGGCGGCGGGGTCCATTTTTCGCGTGGACGCGTTTTGGGTTTAGACGGCGCGCGTTTTTTCGCGGCGGCGCGCGGCGCGCGGCGGCGCGTTTCTGACGCGGCATTCCGCTGGTCGTATCGCGCGCGCGCTTGCGGGTCGCTCAATATGCGATACGCTTCATTCAACGCGCGCATTCGCTCGTGCGCGTCGGGCGCGCGGTTCACGTCGGGGTGATACTTGAGCGCCAAACGTTTGTACGCCGATTCGATGACTTCGGGTTCGGCGTGCGGCGCCACTTGTAAAATATCGTACAGGTCGCTTTCCATCGCGGGCTAACGCTTTACTCACGGATTCATTGCGAACGTTTCGAGCGCGGTCTGAAACGGTTCGGCGGTAATGGCAAAACTGCCGGTATAGGGCGTATCGAGCGCCGGAATGATAAACAGCGCAAGCCCAAACCCATCGCCAAGCGCGCGGTCAAGGCATAATGCAAGCGCGCATTTTTCGCGCCAAAGATGGTTGTTGAGAAAATCGTGAAACATCGTTTGGAATGACCCACAGAATATACAAGAACGCGTTATGCGTCAAGCCAAATTTGACGAATGTCGTCAACGCGCTATAATGTCTTCTTGCAGTTTGATACTGCGGGGTGGAGCAGTGGCAGCTCGTTGGGCTCAATCGCACCAATTAACATCATGAATACTAAAGAAAAGGGAGATGTCGCAGAACAAGCTATCTGTCAGACCTAGACCTGTTCTACATTTTTCCCGTTTCTGTGTTCATACGCTACGCCAGTGAAATTCATATGGTTGAAGCGGACAAGCGTCAAAGAAAACCGGAAGCTGCATCCTATCGTGACGCTTGGGATTTAATTGCGCAGTGGGCTGCATGTCGGGAAACTGACATGTGATAATCTGTCAAAGTCGGTAAAGCCGTTAGCAGGGTAATACCGAGCCAAGTTGCAATTGCGTAAATTGCAAAAGGTGTAGAGACTTGATGGCAGACACCCAAACACGCAAGTGTGGGTGAAGGTAAAGTCCAGACCACAAACCATTCGTGGGCAGCGAAAGCTGTAGTGGTATGCATAACCCAAAGGTCCCCGGTTCGAGTCCGGGCCCCGCTACTCTTGACAGAAGGATGAAGACGGAAGGATGAATCGAAAATAATCTTCATCCCTCATTCTTCATCCTTTTGTTTTTGTTACGGCGAGATAGCTCAGTTGGTAGAGCAAACGGCTCATAATCGTTAGGTCTCGGGTCCGAGTCCCGATCTCGCCATCAAAAATCCCCTTATTTCAGGGGATTTTTTTTATTGCCCCGCGATTTTACCTAGACCTAACGGCATCGTATCGTTTTGGTCATATCTCTGAAAACGCTGGTCATATTTGCGCTGCAATTCCGCTTTGCGCGCTGACCAAGCGGCGCGATTCCAAAATCTTTGCTTTCGGTAGGGCAAACGCATTTGGATTTACCTGTTGGATATGAAATGGAATTTCACGGCTGAAAAAAGCTTAAATGCTCCACATTCTAAATCGCCGCGCGATTTTACCTTTTTTCAGACGGTGATTTCTAATCGCTGAACGGGCGCGGCACAAACGCAAATGGCGCGTTTTCCGTCGCCATTCGAAAAAACGATTTTTAAATGCGTTTGCCCCAGCTTTCGGCGCAAACGTATCATCGCTGAAACTCTGCCGCATTTATAAATGCGTCGCGTTTTTTGTCATCAAATTGCAAGATTTATGTTAAAATTGTTATATTGTTGTTTGGCTCTATATAGTTACAGGATGTTGGCATATGAAACAAGAACCTGACGCTTCGGCTTTATTGATTGACGGCGCACGCGCGGAACTTGGGCAGAACGCGCATTTTGCGGTTGAATTGGTGGATTTTCTGGAACGGAAACTCGACGCGCATCTCGCGGCGTGGGGCAATACCTCGCCCGCGCGTCATATCGCCCACACCTGTCAAATCATCGAGGGCTTGGATGCCATTGCTATTCCTCACAACACCGACGATTTGATTTCCCGCGCGCTCGATTGGTTGGTCAATCTCCCCACGCTGCATGGCTTGCCCCAAGATGAAATCCAAACCGCGCGCCACCATCCCAGTCGTTTCAAAACCTTGGCGCAAATGGGACGGTTAGATTACGAATCTCCCGCGCTGGTAGAATTCCGAACGTTGTGTGGGCAGGTGCAATCAAGCGACGGAGTTTTACACGACACGCCCGTATCGTCGCCCGCGCTGGCTACGATGATTTGGCTGGATACCATGTTCCACTTGAACGAACGCGACTGGGGCATGGGCAAATTCAAGAATCGTTACGCATGCGCGCTGGAAACGGTACACGTTTTGTTTAACGCCTGGCTGCGCGCGTATGAACCGCGCGACAAAAAGAATCCGCGCCGTCCGCGCGCGAACCATCGGGGCAAACCTACCCCCAACCATTCACTCCGGCTGGAAGACGAAGGGAACGCGAGTTACGCGCTCGATTTGCTTTTGCGACACCAAAAATTGAGCTCTCAAGATTCGGCGACGCAAAGCGGCAAAATCCAACTCTTGAACGCGCTCAAAAATCGCAAACGCAACGATTGGCGCAATTACGACCCGCTCTATTGCGCCATTCAATTGAGCGCGCATTTTCACGACCACGCCCAAGTCCAATCCGACGTCATCGAGCTGGTCAACGAGCTGTGTGCGGCGTTCGAGAACGGTCAATTTCAAGACCAAGAGCTGCCGCTCGCGGCGCTTTCGCTGCGCGTATTGGGCGCTTTGCATGGCCCCCTGCTCGCCGCGCAAATCCATCGCGACCATTGGACGTTTCAACGTCAACAGCAGGTCAATATCCAGCGCGCGCGCAAACTGGAACACGACGCGGAATTGTCCTACATCGTACGCGATACGTTCAAGATTCAGATTGACGACGACGGCGAAGAAAAACTCTCCAATCCTGATTCCGTAAATCAAGTGGTGCGCGTGCGTTTCGGCTTTGAAGCGCTCGCGGTGGACGACCATGAGCAATCGCCGCGCGCCGCCAAAAACGCGCTCCATCTTATCTTGAAACAGGGCGACCCAGCCGCTCTTCAACAAGCCATCGAGACCTATCGCGCCTTGCCGTCTAGCTTGCAAAGCTATTTTGCGGAACATGCGTCCGCTCCACCGGGACACAATTCGATCGGGACGCCAAACTATTTGGTCATGCGCGATTTGGCGGCAATGGAACTGCTCTCGGATGTCATGCGCGCCAATGACCACATGCCGCTCACTGCCGACGCGCGACGCGCCATCATGCAAACGGCGCGTCAAACCGCGATCGCCCTTCAAGCGCTGCATCACGAGCCGCACGCCGCAACGGGCGTAACCAATCATCTCCAACGTTTGTATTTGACGCCGCTGAGCGCCAGCATTGACGCCGTATGTGATCGAAATTTTCCCGCGCTTCGCTCTAGCGTCGAAGATGGTTTTGATGTCGGCGACGCTCATTACAGACGCCTCGCTTTTTATTTGAACGAGCTGCAAAAAAATGAACCGCGCCTCCGCCCGCCCAAACTGAGCGCCATTCATGGCGACGCGCACAGCCGCAATATCATGCTAGACAAATCCTTGCAGCGCGTGAAATTCATTGATGTCGAGTACTTTGCTTCCGACCAAGATTATTTAATGGATTACGCGCTCTTGCTGGAGGATTTGGCGTTTTATCAATATCTTTGGCATCGTCCAAACACCGCGCGTCTTGACCCCGACCAAGTGGTTGTCACGCCATCTCACACTACAAACGCGCGCGATACGTTGACATATCCACCCTTTCCCATTCGTTCCGAAGCGGCGCTGCTTTTCCAACGAACCTTGCTCGAACAACTTTCGGCTTTTGCCCATTCCATCAACGATGAAAATTGGAAGCCGCGACTCTGGCTTGCAATTGCGCACGCGCTCTTGATGCTGCTCGAACGCCAAACGCGCAGCAAGCGACTAAACGGCGATGGACGCGAGAATCTGAAACTGGTCCTGGTCATTTATGCCGAAGCGGTGCGTCTTTTGGACGAACTCGTCGCGGCGGAAGCGCGTCCACAACAGTTGGCAGAACTGCCTTTTACGGGCAAACACGCCGCGCCGCGCGAAATGTATGAACGCGTCTTGATGCGCCATATCGTGCAACGGCTTAAAACGTTACCGCACGTCATCGTACGTTCGCACCCAGAGATACCGCCCTGGCTTCAATTTTTTGTCGGCAACCGACAAAAACTGTTTGCGGAATTTCACACCAAGACCAAAGAAGCTCCAAAAACGCCATTAGAGCTCATTCTTTTTGCGCCGCAAGCGGCATTACAAGACCCGGAAAATATTATCGCCACGCGCAATTCCGAAGGCGGTTTTGTCATACCCAAATCGCGCTTGGTAAATTATGACGCCATACAAGCGCTCATCGAAAACGCCTATCAATACGCGCTCGAAACGCCTTCCGTTTGAGGAAACGCATGCCCGCATTACCGCTTGAATTTCGCCGCGAAATTTTAGGGCCGCTTGCCGCCAAATTGCGCGCGCGGAAATCCACCCAGCTGCTCGGCGTCGGCAGCTGCGGCAAATCCAATATCGTCCGCCAACTCGCGCGCGCCGACGTCCAAGCGCTGTATTTGCGCGAAGAGGCGCCCGCGTTGTTGTACCTGAACGTGGACTGTCAAGATTTGACGGATTTTCAAGACGCGTCCGTCTATGCGCTGCTGCTGCGCGAATTGAGCCGCAAACTCGGCGCGCGCGCCGACGCCGCGCGCGCATTGCAGCCGCAGCTGGAGGAATGGTACCGCGACGCGCGGCGCGAGGGCGGCGCGTTCGCACGCGATCATTTCGAGGACGCGCTGAATCTGCTCACCGACGGTTCGATTCGCCTGCTGGTTATTCTGCTCGACGATTGCGACGATTTGATTCGCCACGCCTCGCCCGCGCTGTTGAAAAGTTTTCGCGCGCTGCGCGACGACCACAAAGAGCAATTGACCTACGTCACGGTCACGCGCCGCGAACTCGCGCATCTGGAAACGCGCGCGGCGGGACAAACCGAAATGGCGCCCGAATTCGAAGCGTTCTTTGAATTGTTCGCGGCGCACAGCATTGCCATCACGCCGTATCTGGAAGACGACGCCAAAACCATGCTGCACCGTCTGGAAGCGCGCGAAGACGTTGTGACGCCGCCGCTCAGTCCGTCGAGCCGCAGCGAAATTTTGCGCGTGAGCGGCGGACATGCCGGCCTCATCAAAGCGTGTTATGAAATTCTCAAAAGCATGGGACGTTTGCCGGAAGGCGACCTGGCGGATTATCTCTATCGCAAACAGTTGGTCTATGCGGAATGTAAAAAAATCTGGCAGAGTCTCGAACCCTACGAACACGCCGATTTCAAAGCGCTCGCCGCGAAAACCAAACCGGAAGGCGCGGGTTTGAACCCCTTGCAAAAAAAGGGTTTGCTGGTCAAACAGAGCGGAAATACGTTCACGTTTTTCTCGCCGCTGTTTGCGCGTTTTGTGAGCGAAGAAACGGGCGCGCCCGCGACAGTCAATTCACCGCGCCTTGACTTTGACGCCGTGCACGGCATCGTGACGGTCAACGAACACGCGACGCAACTCGAACCGATCGAAGCCGAATTGTTTGGCTATCTCTGGGCAAATCGCACGCGCCCCTGTTCGTTGGGCGAACTCTTGAATGTGATGGTGCGCGTGGATTCGGGCAAAAATCTGCAACAACGTTTGGAACGCCGCCTTTATCACATCGCCGCGTTGTTGAATCGCAACGACGTAAGCGTCATGCGTCAGTTCGCCGACAAGAGCTGGCAAATCAGCGCATAAAAATTGCCAGCCCATGTCGAATCATGCCAGCCGGTTGATAACTTGGTTGCGCACAAGACAAATTTGAAATTTGGCATACGCTTTCACGCAATTTCTTTGCCGGGCGACGTAATTTCAGTCAATCGTGCATTGAGAAAGGAACGGAAACTTGGGCTCGCGACGTAATCCACATCCGGCAGAATCCTACGCTCCCGACGCGCCGCTGCATCACAAAATCCGTCTGCGCTGGTTGGGCTACAAGCACACCACCGACGGCCAAGTGTGCGTCATTTACCAAGACGAACGTTATTTCGACGCGCGGGGACCAGGGTATTTCCGCGTCAGCGGATGGAACGAACGCATGGGCGAAATCGTCCGCATCGCCGCGCGCACCACGCCCTTTGCTTTTGAAAATCTTGCCGCCCGCGAACCTGTGCCGGTGACTCTGAGCGGAAAAATCACATACACCTTTGACCCACGCCCGCCAGCCGAAAAAGAAATCGCGGCTGCCTTGGTCAAATTATCGCCCGACGCGCTGCATGGCTTGATCCAAGACAGCGTGCGGCGCCTGACGCGCGTCTATACGCCGCAGTACACGTTTGTCGCGCTCCGCAGCGCCACGCCTTTTCCCGAAATTGAAGCCGCCGTCGCTCTGGATTTTGCGCGCGAGGAGCTTTTGAAACGCATGGGGTTGAAACTGAGCCGCTTTGTGATTGAGCAAAGTCTCACGCCCGAACGAACCGAAGCGCGTTTGCAAGAAGCCGCGCAGCGTCTGTATAACGCCGATGTCAACCAACAACTGCCGCTCAATGAACTGCTCTTGGCGCTGTACACCGAATTGGTAGAAAAATCCAAAGGCGGTTCGGAACAATTATGGAACATGACCGACTTGACGAGTTTGATTCAACGTCTGGACAAAAGCGCCGCGCCGCCCACGCGCATCATTGACGCCGCGCCGCCAGCCGTCCCAAATGCGCCGCCGCCTGCCGAAACGCCGCCGCCCGCGCCCGATTCCAACAAAACCGGCTCGGATTCCAACGCGCCGCCAAAACGTTCGCCTTCGTATCTGGACCCGGATCTATGAGCGACGCCCAACTCTTTGACGCGATTGAATTCGCCGCGCGCGCGCATCACGGACAATTTCGCAAAGCGTCGCCGCTGCCTTATATCATTCATCCGCTCAACGTCGCGCGCATTTTGATCGAATACGGCGCGGACGACGATGTCGTCATTGCGGGAACGCTGCACGATGTGGTCGAAGACGCCGACGTCACGCTCGCAGAAATTCACGCGCGGTTCGGCGCACGCGTCGCGGCATGGGTGCAAGGCATGTCCGAACCGAATCGTCAGGACACGTGGGAAAATCGCAAACGCGCGATGCTCGTCGCGATGGAGACCGCGCCGCCCCAAGTTTTGCTGATTGAGTTAGCGGACCGTTTGGACAATATCCGCGAAATTCAAAAAGATTTGGCGCGCGAAGGCGAAGCGGTGTGGGCGCGTTTCAACCGCGGGCGCGACCGCCAAAAGTGGTTGTACGAACAGTACGTGGCTTTGTTCAATCGCAGAATGGAAAACGCGCGCGCGCTCACGACCGAATTTGAACGCCGCGTGCGCGCGGTCTTTGACGAAACCGCCGCGCCGGATATATCCTAAACCGTTAGCGTTTTTTCCGACGTTTGCCGCCGCAAAAAAATTCCGCCCGCGACGAGCAATACCAACATCCACAACACTTGCGCCAAGCGCAGCGCGTCCACCGCGATACTCGCAATGCCAATCAGGGGAAACAGCGCCAACAGTACGGCAAAAATTTTCCCCGCGCGCCCGTCCTCCCACACGCCGACCGCAAATAAAAGCGCCGCCGGATAAATCAACAGATATTTCATTTGCCCCAACCAAAACAGCGCGCTCAACACCGCCGCGTCGAGGGTTTGCGTTTGGACGGCGGATTGTACGGCGACGAGCGTCAGTGAATTTTCCGCCCAATCCGTAAGCGCCGTCGCCAGCGCCAATCCTAACGCGAGCGCCGCCAATCCTTTGGCGCGCGGCGCCAAATACAGCGCCAACGCGATAAAGGCGAACGCATACGCGAGCGCGAACGCGTTATCAAACGTCATTAGCTGCGTGAGCGCGTCCGCGTGCGTTCGGAAAAATAAAGTCATTCGCGCCGCGTCCAACGATTTCGACATGAGCGTAAAATCGTTTCCGATGCCCAAACCGATAGCAAATTGAACGGCTAACAGCAGCGCGGCGGCAAACGCCGCGGCGGCGCCAAGACGTACGATTCGTAAAGACATGTGCGGCTCTATTGAACCGGCATGACAAATTTGAAATTTGTCATGCCATCCAATCCCTTCGCCAATTATCGGGTAACGGCAGAGTGCGTCGTCGGAGGAGAGTCCAAGATGTTTCGAAAACCTGAAGGGTCTATCCCCTAAACCAAGGGACTCGCGTCAAGAAAACGACAAAGATTCCGCTATCTTGCCCAACAGCTCTGCCTGCCGTTTCCACATCTTTTCGCGCGCGTCCGGCGTCGTGTCGTCATAACCGAGCAAATGCAAAACGCCGTGCGTGACCAGCAATTGCAATTCGTCGCGCACGCGCCAGCCCGCGGCGCGCGCGTTCGTCTTGGCGGTATCGTACGAAATGATAATATCGCCCAAATAATTTTCGTCCGTCGTCGCAGGAAACGACAACACGTCCGTCGGCGCATCCATGCGATGAAACCGCCGGTTATAATTTCGCATCGCGCGGTCGCCCACAATCACAATCGTCAAAGTCAAAGCCGCGCCCGGTCGTTCCACTGCCAACGCGCGCCGCGCCGCCGCGCGCAATTCCTCGCGCGCCACGCGCCGCGCGTACTGGCGCGCGACCAGAACTTGTACCTCCATCTACTTGGGCGTCTCCTCGCTCCCCACTTCCGCCAACAGCGTCGCAACGTTTTCGGCGGACAGCGGCGGCGCGGCGGGACGCGGCGCGGGATATTTGACGCGCGGATGATACAGCCCTTGCAGCACCTCTAAAAACGCGACGCGAATTTGATCGAGATCGCGCAGCGTAATCGCGGACTCGTCCAGCTGCCCCTCGCGGATTCGCATATCAATAATGCGGTCAATCACCGCGCGAATTTCCGGCGCGTTCGTCGGACGTTCCGCGCGCGTCGTCGCTTCCACCCCGTCGGCGAGCATCAAAATCGCCGACTCGCGCGTCTGCGGTTTTGGACCGGGATACCGAAATTCATTTTCGTCCAACGGCACGCCCGGCGACGCCGCTTGCGCCTTTTCAAAAAAATAGACCGGCAGGGTCGTGCCGTGATGCTGCAAAATAAAATCAATGATGCGCTGCGACACGCGCGCCTTGCGCGCCAATTTCGCGCCCTCGGTCACATGCTCGTGCAAAATTTTCGCGCTCGTGCGCGGGTCAATCGTATTGTGCGGATTCACGCCGTCAAATTGATTCTCGACAAAAAATTGCGGATTCAGCGTCTTGCCCACGTCGTGATAATACGCGCCGACGCGGCACAAGAGCGCGTCCGCGCCAATGACCTGCGCCGCGTGTTCCGCCAGATTGCTGATAATCAACGAATGATGATACGTGCCGGGTGCCTGGCGCAAAATCGTTTGCAAAAGCGGATGCGTGGGACGCGACAAATCAATCAATTCCAACGCCGTCGTAATGCCCGCCGCTTTGCCCAACAAAAACTGACTGCCCAACGCAATCAAACCCGTCAACATGCCGCTGCCGAACGCCGCCAACGCGAGCCGCGCGAAACTCATCACATCGTCGTCGCGCGCGAGCGCTTGGAAAATTCCCACCACCGCCACATTCGCCAACGCCACGTACGCGCCCGTAACCAAAAAACTGGTGAGCCGCTCGCGATGCCGCAAACCCACCACCGCGACCATGCTGCCAATCAGGGCGAACGCGGTCAATTCGAGCGAACCGCGCGCCACATAACCGACCGTGAGCGTGACGAGCAGCGCCAATCCCGTGCCGATATTGACGCTCAACAGCGCCGCGCCCAACATCGCCGCCGTCGCAAAGGGAAACAGGTACGGCGACACCGTGCGCCCCGGCACAATAATTTTCGCGCCGAGCGCGGTCAAGAGCAGCAGCAGCGCCAGAATCGTCAAGACGCGCGGCTCGCGCGTCAGCGCCGGCGCGACGCGCCACAGATACATGGCGCCCAGCGCGACCGTCAGCGCGGCGTACAAAAACGCGGCGAGAATCTCTTGCGAATCATTGCGCGGACGCAAATAGCCCAATTCGCCCAACGCCTCGTACGTTTCCGGCGTAATCACTTCGCCCGCGCGCACCACCGCCTGCCCCTGCGCGATCGTGCGATACACCTCGCCCACCGCGTCGCGCGCCTGCTGTTTCGCCTGCTCCGTTTTGACGGGATTGAGCCGCGTGTTGGGCGTAATAAAAGTCCGCGCCCATTGAGTCACCAAGTCGGCTTGCGCGGCGGACAAGACCAGCGAGATGCGCGACGAAATGCGCTGCTGCACATTCGCCACATCGCCCTCGCGGATTTCATCGCGCATCGTCGTATCAATGACGTACAAAGTTTCGCTGACCACCTGCCGATACGCCGGTTCATCCAGCGCCAGCGTGCGGCTCACCGTCTCGCGCGAAACCGCCACGCCCGGCGCGTTTTGCACCCAATCCACTTTATCGGGCAGCGCCAGATACGTATCGGCGCGCACGGTATCAATAAAATCAATCAAACGCGCGGCGCGGCGCACCTGCTCGCGCGCGATATTGGCGTCGGGCGCGTCGTACACATCCGCGATCTGATTCGCGACGCGCGCCTGCGCTTTGGCGGTTTCCAGTTTACTGACAAAAGTGGTTTGCGTCTCCGCCAAAAGCGTAGTCGGACTCGGCTTGCCGACGGCGAGGTCGGAGGCGGTGGGAGCGGCGGGAGAAAAAAGCGTTTGTTGGATGCCCAGAATCGCGCCGAGCAGCAGCGCGGTCAAAACGGCGAGACCGAGCGCGGCGCCGCCCTGACGCCGCGTTAGCGGCGCTTGGTCGCGTTCCGGAAAACGTTCGAGAAAAGCCATACCAAAAAAACAAAACGGCACGCGGGCAGCAAAAAAGTTGCCCGGCGTGCCGTTGATTTACGAAATTCGCGTCATGCAAAATTGCACGCCTTACCGCGCTTATTCGCGTTCTTCGTTGCGCATGGTCTCTTTGAGACTCTTGCGGCGTTTCGCGGCTTTTTTCTTTTTGCGCTCAATGCTCTTGGGTTCAAAGAAACGTCGTCGGCGCACTTCGGACAAAATGCGGTCCTCTTGGACGCGTTTGTTAAAGCGTTTCAAAGCCGCTTCAAATGATTCGTTCTTGTCAACGATAACTTGTGTCATGATCAATCCCCCCCTTTCTCTGCCAAATTCTTGTGGGGGCAAAACAACGATGGAAGATTATACGCGCCCAACCGCATTGTGTCAAAAAATTACCGCTCAGTTCAGCGATGAGAAATCGCCGTCTGAAAAAAGGTCAAATCGCGCGGCGATTTAGAATGTGGAGCATTTATGCCTTTTTCAACCGTGAAATTTCATTTCAGATCCAACAGGCAAATCCAAATGCGTTTGCCCTACCGCTCAGGAAAGATTTAAAAACGCGGACGCGCGCTGCAAAATATAATAGGCGCGCGCGCGCCCTGCCGCGTCCGTCGTCCGCGCAAAATCTATCGCCGCGTATCCCGCCGCGAACGCGCGTTCAAACGTCGCGCGCGTGTGCGCGCGCCATTCCACCGCCAGCGTCAGGTCGTCCCGTTTGACCCGTCCGAGGTCCGCCGGAATTTCCACGCGCAGCGTATCGGCATGGAACGGAAATTCTTGACGCACGCGCGCCAAATCGTGCGCCGTCCATTCGACGGCGTACACATCCGCCGCCTCGGCGTACGGCGGCGCCGCCAATTCGCCCGCCGCGCGCGCGTCCACGCGCGGCTGCGTCAACAGCCATTCCACTTCAAAACGATCCGACGCGATGCCCGCGTTCAACGCGTCGGTCATGTCCCCATACGCGTCGCGGATGTAACGCCGCGCCAGCGCGCCGAGTCGGTGCAGATTCAATTGCGCGTTCGCCGCCTGCAGCGGGTCGTACGTCCACGTCATCAAATCCAAGCCCTGCGCCAGCGCGACCTGCCGCTGCAAAAATTTCATTCGCGCGCCCAGTCCATGCACGCGGACGTGCGGCAATACGCCCAGCATGTGCGAAGTATGTTTCAGCCGCCGCGCCGCGCCCGCGCCTTCGCTGCCCATAAAGCCAAACGCGAAACCGACCATTTGCGCGCCCTGGAACGCGCCAATCAAGATGCCGCCATTCTTGGCGGCGGTGACGAGAAAACTCGCGGGGACCACATCGCGGAAATCGGGCATGTCCCAAACTTGCTTTTGCACCTCTTCGCACTGGACACATTCGTCCCACGTCGTGCATACGCGCAAAACCAGCGCGTGATTATCGCTCATCCTATTTCAACGCCGCGAAAAAACCCCGGCGTTTGGCGCAGCGCGCGGCGGACAAATGCTTGCCCGCGCCGATGCCGCCAAACCCACGGGGTCGCGTAAATAATCATCCAGCCGGATTGAACGGCAAACCGTTATACCTTGTCGGGGGCTTTGAACGATTCGGCGCTGGACCAGGGGCCCCAACCGGAATCGTTGCCGCCGCGCACGCGCCATTGATAGATCAGCCCCGGGCGAAGCGCGTGCGCCGCATCGAGCGTAAAGAGCGTTTGCGCCGACACCATCGTATTGCCGTGACCGCGCCCAAAGTGCGCGTCATGCGACCATTCCACTTCGTAGCGCGTGGCGCCGCCGACGTACATCCAACGAAAACTTGGCGTGAGCGACGGCACGGGCAAGCTGCCTTTTGGCGCCAGGATATTTGGCGCGCCGACGGGCGGTTCGTTCTTGGGCGTCGGCATTTGCACCAACGGCGGACGCGTCACTTCGGGGCGCGTAATCGTAATGGAAGGCGGTTTGCGTTTCGTGGGCGGCGCGGCATCCGGGATGGGCGCGGGCGCGCTTTTCGTTTTCGCCGCGCGCGGTTTGGGCGGCGCCGCCGGTTTGGCGCGCCGCGCTTTGGGTTTGGCGGCGGCGGCGCGCGCGGCGGACGGTTTGCGCGTGACCGCGCGTTTCAATATTCCCATGACGCCTTTTGGCTCGGCGCTTTTCTTTTTTGCTTTGACTGCTTTTTGCTTGGACTGTGCCATATCAATCGCCTTTGGCTTGATTATGGATACTTGCAGGGTGAAGGGGCAGAATTGCCGCTGCGCCACCCACACCATTCAAAACTCGAATTATAATTTCCGTTAAACTGGAGCGCGTTGAAACCGCTGAGAAAGAATTTAAAATCTCCGATAGAGCTGCCGGTATCCCAATTCCCCGTCGCAACGGTTTTCTCGCCGTCGTACGTTATCGTGCCTTGAATCGTACCGTTACAATAATTCCCGGTAATGATATTGTCGTGACGCTGTAACGTCATGGGACAATTTGGAAAACTGGATAGTTTCGCGTTCCACGAACCCGCATAACTGCATCCATTTGGGAAATTTTGTCCTGGCCGCGCGCCGCACCATTTATAGGTATCGTTCCATTTGCCGTCAATGCGGTTGCCGCCGCCGACCAGATTCAATTCCACCGTGCCGCTGCCGCCGCTGATGCTCCACGTGCCGGTAAATTTATTGCCGGTCACGGTCCCCGCAATTGTGCCGCTCGTACCGTAAAAGAGTTGATTGTACGTGCCGGTGACGGCAGCGCCATTTTGCGTAAGACTCATGTTGCCAAAATTGACGACCCAATCGCCAGCGAAATTACCGACCGCCGCATTGACCGTGACAGTGACGCTTTTTTCGCGCGTTTGGCCGCTGTTGTTGCATACGGCTTTGAGTTTATAGGTCGTCGTCGCGCCCGGCGCCGTTGTGCGATTGCCCGGCGTCTCGACGCCCTGCCCCGGTTCGGGCCCAAAATCGCCGCCCGATAAATACACCGCGCTGGCGTTCGACACGGCGCTCCAGCTCAAAGCGACGGACTGTCCCGGATTGATACTTGGCGCCGACGCGTTGAATGAAAAATCATTCGGCTGCCCGGAACATCCGGCAACCGTCGGCGGCGGCGTGTGCGTGGGCGGCGCAGCCGTCGCGGGCGCGGGAACGTTAATGACGACGGTCAGATTGGTCCCAAATACATTGCCATTCGCATCGCGCAAACGCCAGGTTCCCGTGTACGCGCCATAATTCGCGGGCGCGGTCATTGGCACAACCAAATCTGCCGTTCCGCCGGGCGGCGTATTGGGCACGGGAAAGATCGAACTCGCCGCCATTTGCGAACCGCTGACAAAAACCAACGAATAATTTTCCCACGCGCACGTCCCGATGTTGGCAACGCGCCAGCTCTTGTTAAATACGGCATTGGGCGTAAAAGTGGTGCCGTCGGGAATGGTGAGGTCGGCGACGAATTTGCTGTTGTTGGCGCAGGAGGGCGCTTGGGTTGCCTGGGCAGTAGCGGGCGGAGAATTTGGCGTTGCGGTAACAATCACCGTGACGGCGGGATTCGTCGTCGCGACTTGGGCGGGCGTCGTTTGCGTTGCCGGCGCGGTCGGCGGCAGCGTCGCTAACGGCACGGCAGTGGCAATGGTGACGATGGACGTGGGTTGAGCGGCGGTTTGTTCGCGCACATTGATTAGAATGCCGCTCTCGGATGTGGCGCCTTGCGTGTTGGTGGCGCGCACCGTAAGCGTATGCTGTCCGGGCTGCTCGGCGGTCCATTCTTGAATGAGCGAAAATTGCGCCTGCCCTTGCGCGACGGGACTGGGGTCTTCGCGCACCTGCACGCCGTCAACCGCCAACGCGACCTTGACAATCCCCACGGGATCCGTCGAAGTGGATTGAACGACCACCTTCTCCCCAACCGCATAGAGACTTCCGCTTGGCGGGGATGCAATAATGACTACCGGCTTGCTGACAGGACTGCCAATACCCTGACATGCGATTATGACAAGTCCCAAGACCGCGAAAAATAGCGCAAAAACGACGTTACGCCGCACTATCCACCTCTTTTCCCAGCGCACGAATGTCAAGAGTATAACACAAGGCGCGACGCTTTACAACTGTGATGTAGGACTTGGAATTTTGCGTGCGATGAAATTCATGGCACACTGCCAAACGCTTGGGGTTTTGATTTGGCTGAACGCCTTATAGACAACTCAAATAAACATCGTACCAAGACCTGACAGGTTTTCGTCGCGCGCGTAAGGTGGCGCGGACGCGGCATAAACCTGTCAGGTCTCCATCCTACGATTTTAATTTGGGGACTCTAGCGTGAACCTTTGCCCATAGTTTTCAAACTATGGCGCAAACTCCCGACCGACGCTAACGCTTGGGCGCCGCTTGCGCTTGGCGCGGCAAAACCACGTAAAACGCGCTGCCGCGATCCAAGCGACTTTCCACCCAAATTTTTCCGCCGTGCGCCCGCACCATTTCGCGCGTCAAGGTCAAACCCAGCCCGATGCCGCCTTGCGCGCGCGTCAATGAATCGCTCGCCTGATAAAAAGGTTCAAATACGCGCGCGGCTTGTTCCGGCGTCAGCCCCTGCCCTTGATCCTGAACCGACAAGGTAATCGCTTCGGCGTCGCCTTCCGCCGCCACGCGCACTTGCGTATTGGGCGGTGAAAATTTAATGGCGTTCGAGAGGATATTGCCCAGAATCAGGTCCAACATGGCGCGGTCTGCCGTCACACGCCCGGCTTGCGCCGCAATGTCCAACTCGATCGTTTGTCCTTTTTCATCCGCCAACGACTGGTACACATTCACCACTTCGGCGATCACTCGTTCGACCCGCATCTCTTCCAAATGCAAATCCATCGAATCTTGCTGCATATATTTCAAATTCAGCATATCGTCCACAATATGCTGCAAGCGTTCGCCGTTCGCCAAAATCTCGGCGGCAAATTGCTGCGCTTGGCTCTCGGTGCGATCATGCAGCAATTTGGCATAACCGAGCATCGCCGCCAACGGCGTCCGCAGCTCGTGTCCGGCGACGTTGATAAACTCGCTTTTCATGTAATCGAGTTTGCTCAAATTGACGTACGCCTCGCTGACCTGCGCGACCAAATCCACGTTTTCGAGCGCGGTTGCCGTTTGCGCCGCAATCAATTGCAGGCACTCGGCATTGCTTGCGGTGAGCTCTGGCGTTTCCACAATTAACAACCCCATCACGCGATTGCGCGACTTGAGCGCGACGCTGGCGAGCCACTCGCCGCAATTTTCGCAAGGCAAACGCGGCGCGGCGCTTTGATTCCAGTACTGCGCCTCGTCCGAAAATAAATTTTCGCGCTGGGGCAGTTTCACCGCCAACTCGGCGAATCCGTCGAGCGCGCGCGCGAGCGCGCCCTTGCCCGCCGCCAATTCCAACATGCCGGTCCCGTTGTCCAAATACAGCACGGCGGCATTTTCGATTTTCAATTGCGCGCCGAGAAAAGCAAACAGCTCGTCATAAATTGCCTGACGCGAACGCGCGGTAGAAAAAGTTTGCGCGGTATGCAAAAGCGGCATCAGCGTACGCAGACGCACATTCTCGCGCCGCAGTTTTTCCTTGTCCAAAGCGCGCGCGAGATGCACGCGCAGCGCATCGGGCGAAAACGGTTTAATAATGAAATCGTCCACGCCCAAACGCAGCGCCTGAATCGCCATCTCCATATTGCTATAGCCGGTCATGGTGATAATCACCATGTCCAAATCGCGCGCGCGCAAACGCGTAGCCACTTCCAAACCGTCCAAGCCCGGCAGCCGGATATCGGTGAGCAGCACGTCAAACGGTTCCGCTTCCAACCGCGCCAGCGCGTCCTCGCCGCGCGTCGCGGTCGTCACCTGATACCCTTCGGGTTCGAGAATCCGCAAACACAGCTTGAGAATGGCGGGGTCGTCATCCACCGCCAGCACGCGGTCAGTTGGCATCGGCGCGCGCCTCCGGCGTTTGACGCGGTAACGTGAACGTTACTTGCGTGAATTTGCCTTCTTCGCTCTCTAACCAAATCGCGCCGCCGTGACTTTTGACGATGCGCTCTGCCGTGTACAAACCCAAACCGATGCCGCGCACCACGCCGCCTTCAATTTTGGTTGTGTACCCCGGCTCGAATACGCGTTTCAAATCCGTCGCGGGAACGCCATACCCGCTATCTCGAATAGTACAGTACGCCATCGCCTCGTCCTTGTTTCCCACGCTGACGTCAATGCGTCCGCCGTGCGGCATGGCTTCGACCGCATTGACCAAAATTTCATTCAACACCTGATCCACCAATTGCGGATTCGCTACGACCACCACCGGCTCGGACGGCACAACTTCCATGATCGCCACATCTTGCGCCTCGCGCCGCAATTCAAATTTCCGCAGCGCGCCGCGCAGCGCTTCGTTCAAATCCATCTTGTCGGCGTGACCGCTTTCGACGTGCGACAGGCGAATAAATTCTTGGACGATGCGCGCGATGCGCTGCGCCGCCACGCTAATCGTTTCCAATTCAGCGCGCCACCCTTCATTCGCGCCCACATCCTCCATCGCCTCTTGCAGCAGCTGCGAATGACCCATGATGGCGGTCAAAGGATTGTTAACTTCGTGCGCCAGACCGGCGACCAGTTCGCCGACCGCCGCGCGCCGTTCCGATTCAATCAAGCGGTCTTGGGTCGCGCGCAATTGGTCGAGCTGCGTGCGCGTTTGGTCGTACAAACGCGAGTTTTCGATCACCACCGCCGCATGACTCGCCAGCGTGTAAAAGAAATTGATTTCTTCGTCCGAAAACAAACGCGGCTGACGCGTCGCCACCATCAACACCCCAATCGGTCGTTCTTCCACTTTGAGCGGCGCGCCCAAAAACGAAACCAAGCCCTCGTTTTGCGACGACGGCACATTGCTCCAGCGCGCATCGCTTTGAACGTCGGGAATATACAACGGTTCGCCGTTCGCAAAGACCCAGCCCACCGCGCCCTCGCCCGTTTTGATACGTAATTCGCGGAACGCGCCCAAGTCCCACGTGCCGCGCTGCCGCGCGCCATACAAATCGCGCGCTTGCGGATCGCGCATGAAAATGACGCCCACGTCCGCGCGCATTTGCGTCAGCGCATGTTCCAAAATCAAATCGAGCCGTTCGTTCAAATTCATAATCGAGAGAATCGAGACCTCGATAATTTGCAACGCGTTGATGCGCGCCAAGCGTTCTTGCGCGCTCGCAAACAATTTCGCGTTTTCAATCGCCACCGCCAATTGGTCCGTAATCGCCTCGAACATCCGCACATCGTCCGGCGCGAACGCGCCGCGTTCCGGGCTTTCCACGTTCAAGACGCCAATCACGCGTTCGCCCGATTTAATCGGCACGGCGACGCTGGCATGCGGCTCCCAATCCGGCGAAACATAAAAGCGATTCGCCTCTAGCGTTTCGTCCGTTATTTGCGTTTGCCCCGTTTGCGCCGCCAAACCAATCAGCCCCTTACCCACGTTCAAACGATGCGGCGGCGAAATAAATTTGGTTACGTCCGCCGACCCCGCCGCCGGAATCAGTTGATTGAGATTCGTATCGAGCAAAAGCGCCATCACCGCGCGGAATCCAAAATCTTGACTGAGCGCGTCCACGATGCCTTGCAGCAGCGCATCCAAATTCAACGCGCCCGCGATGCGCCGACTCGCGTGATACAAAAGCGATTGCTGGCTCGCGGTCCGTTGAACCTGTTGATGCAAGCGCGCATTGTCCACCGCAAACGCCACCTGCTGCGCCAGCGCAAACAAAAAACGCTGCTCTTCGGGCGTGAACGGTTCTACCGGCGTGCGCTGTAAAGCCATGACGCCAATCGCTTCGGATTTAATCAGCAGCGGAATGCCGATGTAAGATGCCGTTTCTTGCGGCACGCCATGTTCGCCCGGCAGCGTCGGCAAACTGTCCCATTGGCGCTGCAAATCGTCAATCACCAACGAACGCCGATTTTTTACAATCCAGCCCGCCAGCCCCGCCTCCGCCATCGTCCGCACGAACGGTTCCAGCGGTTTGCCCTGATCCATAAACATCACGAAATGCAGCGTGTCCGCGTCCTCGACCAACGCCACATCAAAACCCGTCAAGGTGTAATGCTTGGCAATCTGTTCATAAATGATTCGCAGCTGTTCTTGCAGATCGAGCGTCGAACTGACCGCCAAGCCAATCTCGTACAAACTGCTCTGCTCTTTGGCGCGGCGGCGCGCTTCGGCATAAAGGCGCGCGTTGGAAATGACCAAACCCGCTTGCGACGCCACAATCGCCGCGCGCGCCAAATCCGGTTCCGCGAAACGCTGCGCGTCTTGGCGGTCCGAAAGCAGCAGCACGCCAATCACATCGCGCTCTTTGACAATCGGCACGACCAAACACGCTTCCGCGTCCAACGCCGCGCGCAGTTCCAACGAAAGTTGCCCCGACACGCGCACATCGTGCAGCACAAAACCGCGCGCCAGCCGCGCCGTGCGCGCCAACAAATTGCCCAACTGTTCCGTGTCCGCCGAATTGCCCAACAGCGCGGTGCGCCCATATCCCGCCGCCGCGCGACAGACCAAATCCGCGCGCGCATTGGGCGGCGCGGCGACGGCGCCATTGTCCGTTGGCGTCAACTCAATGTCCTGACTATTGTTCAGCTCGCGCCGCTCTTCGCGAATATAAATCGCCGCCGTATCCACCGCAAACAACGCCAACGATTCGCGGCACAAAATTTCGATCAACGGCGCCAGTTCCAGCGTCGTCGTCACCGTCATGCCCAATTGACCGAGCCGCGTCGCAAAACGTTCCCGACTCAACGCTTCGCGGTACAACGTCGCATTCGTCGCCGCAATCGCGAGTTGTTCGCCGAGCAGCGTCAAGAGCGCGAGGTCGTCTTGTTTGAGCGCGCCCACGCGCGTCTCTTCGACATTGACGATGCCCAACACGCGCCCTTCGCGCATAATCGGCACGCAAATTTTGGCGACCACGTCCGCGTGTTCGACCGCATAATCCGCATCGGCGGTTACATTGGTGACGAACGCGGGACGGCCATTGCGCGCCACGCGTCCGATGATGCCGCGCGCCGTGTCCCACGTCGTCCCCACTTCTTGGCCGCCGATGCTGGCGCGGCAGTACAGCTGCTCGCCTTCCAACGCATAAATCGAAACGTACCGATAACCCAATTGGTCCGACAAGGCGCGGGCGGCGCGTTCCACCACCACGTCAAAATCCAGCGACGCGCTAATCGTGCGGCTGATTTCATTCAACAGCGTCAATTCGCGCGTGCGCCGTTCCGCTTCGCCAAACAAGCGCGCATTGTCCAGCGCCAACGCCACATGCTGCGCCACCGAAATCAAAAACCGTTCGTCTTCCGGGCTAAAGGTATTGGGCTGAAAACTCTGCGCCGAGATGAGACCGATGATGCGCTCTTTGAGCATTAGCGGCACGCCGAGCCAGCTGCGCGCCGGGCGCGTGATATGCTGCGGCGGCTGCGGCAAATCCTTGCTGGTCTGCACGTCGCCGACCAACAACGATTTTTGATTGCGAATGACCCATGCGGACAAACCCGCTTGCTCCAACGGCGCTTGGACGGGCCGCAGAAACCATCCCTCTTCGACCACATATTCGACGCGCAGCTCGTCGCGCGCCTCGTCATACAAACCGACAAAAAAAGTGTCCGCGCGCAAAAGTTGATTTACATTTTCATAGAGCAAGCGCAGCTGCTCGCGCAAATTCAACGTCGAGGTCGTCGCCAAACCGATCGAGCGCAGCGTCGCCAATTCTTCGGCGCGGCGTTTGGTTTCATAAAACAGTTTCGAGTTACGCATCGCCAGCGCCAACTGCGGCGCGATGGCGCCGCTCAAACTGATTTCGTTGGGCGTCGCCTGATGCGGCTGCTCCCACAAAAATTGCAGCACGCCAATCACGCTGTCGTATGCGCGCAAGGGCACGGTATACGACGACGCGTATTGTTCCACGTTATTTTTGCGATAATGTCGCGGGTCGGACGGCATTTCATACACCGCGAGCGGCTGCCCAGAGCGCACGACTTGGCCCGCGAAACCTTCGGTAATGGGCAGCGGATGCGTTTTGAATTCATGCGCCGCCATCGAGGACAAGCCGCGATATGCCGCCAATTCCAAAAACCCTTTGGTTTGATGATACGTCGCAATCGCGATGGCATCCGCCGGAATCGCCCTCAGGATGGCGTCGAGCGCGTCGTTGAGCAAAGTCGCAAGATCGGTCAACTGCGACGCCGCTTGCGTCACGGCATTCAGCGTCGAGAGCTCTTGAATTTTGCGTTGGACCTGAAGATACAAACCCGCATTGTCAATCGCAAGCGCCGCCTGATCCGCCAACAACAACAACGCTTGCTGCTCTTGATCCGTGAATTCATGCGGTTCGAGAAACGCCACATTCATGACCGCGATGACGCGCTTGGATTTGACGATGGGAAAACCCGCAATCGCTTTGAGCGACCACGCGCGCGCTTGGAGCGATTGAAAGAGGGGATGCGTTTCGGCGTCGTTGACGACGATAGGAGTTGCCGCGCGCGCCACCTGCGCCGACAAACCTTCCGCGCGCGGTTGGGTCAACACCGCGCCGCGATGCCCGTCCGACCACACGCCCACGCCATTCGCAAAGCGCTGCGTGTCCGCGTCGTACGTGAAAATATGCGCGTCCGTCGCGCCGACAATCCGCAGCGCGCTTTCGCACACCGCGTCCAAGACCGCGTTCAAATCCAGCGACGCCGCGAGCCGCTGCCCAATCTCGCGCAGCGTGTTGACCTGTTCCACGCGCGTGGACAATTGTCTGGCGGATTCGCCCAATTTGCGTTCGCGTTCCAACGCGCGCCGGCTAAACGTGATCGCCACAATCGTCGTCAATGCCATCAACGCGGCAAACACAATCAGCGCGCCGTCCACGTACTGCTGATTGCGCCAAAATTCATTCTCGGCAAAACCAAAAGCGTTATAGCGCGGCAGATGACCGTAATACGTGGCCACGGTCATGGCGATTACGAGCGCGGTCGCGAGAACGGCATGAAAAACGAGCGTGAGGGTCGAAGAGGTGAGACCGTCGCCGAAAATATAGATAAAGAACAACGCGATCAAAGGGCTCGTAATGCCGCCCGTGTAATAAACCGCCCAGGTCAACAGCAGCAATTCGACAATCACTTGCAGCTGCATCAGAATCCGCAGCAGAAACAGCGCGCGCGCTTTGTCGGACGGTTCGCGCAAACGATTCAGAAAAAACCATACGACGCCCAACTCGAGCGCAAACAGCGCCGCAATCTGGATGATGGGAACATAATCGTATGCTACGAACCAGCTGGCAAGCGTTAATGCCGCGCAGACCAACGCCAAACCGATCCAGCGCAAACGCAAATTGGCGCGCCGATTTTCATACAAGCGCGCAAACGTATCGTTCATATCCGCCATTCGCTCACTTTGCCGATAAAATAAATGTCCGTCAGAGTGTACACTTGGCTTGAAGGACTGTCAACAGGAAATTTGGCGCGGGGAGATACCGCAAGGACTTTTTTTTTTCTCGCGAGCTGAAAAATCTGACAGAGCGCGTGAATTGACTTGTACCCATTTCAGAATACACTCTTTGCGATGTCTCTCGGCGATACTCTACATCACGCGCGCACGGCGCGCAAAATCACGCTCAATCAAGCCGCGCTCGAAACGCGCATCCGCCAAAGCGTCCTCGAAGCGCTCGAAGCGGACGATTTCAGCGCGCTGCCGCCGCGCCCCTTTTTACGCGGCTTGTTACGCAATTACGCGTTATATCTGAATTTGGACCCGGACGCGACGTTGGAAGAATACGATTTCGCTTCGGGCGCCAAAGCGCCGCTCGCCGCGCCCGACAATGAACCCGCGCCGCCCCTCGCGCCGCCGCCGGAAACGCTCGTCTTTCCCGCGTTTGAAACTCCCGCGCTCTCCCAGTCCAATAAACCAGCCGACGAACCCTTGCCGCGCGAACCGGAACCGACATTCATTGTCGCGCCGCCGCCAGATAACCAAGTTCCCGAACCAATGCCGCCCATGAACTTGCCGCAAGAGCCGCCCACGCTCGCGCAAAAAATCGGCGGCTCGCGCATCCCCGAAGCCATCGCCATCCTCGCAATTGCGGTTGCCTTGTGCGGTCTCGTTTCCGTCGGCATGGATCAATTCCGACAATTTCGCAATTCATTGGGCGCAATCGAAACGCCGCGGCCATCGCCCTCGCCAGAACGCACTTTGCCGCCGGGCAGCGCGCGCACGGCGATTCCAACGCTGGCGCAAACGAGCGAAGCGTTCACGCCCGTCGCCTTTACCGGCGCGCAGCAAACGCCAACTTCCAGCGGCGCGACCGTTACGCCCACCGCGTCGCTTTCGCCGACGCTTGAAATTCCCGCCAACGCCTTGATGACGCTCGTCATCCAAGCCGAAGGCGCGATGGAAGCATGGATTGTGATAGATGGCCAAGAAGCGTTTAACGGCGCTTTGCAAAATGAAACGCGCACCTGGACCGCGCGCGCGCAGCTCTTTATGCAAATCAAAAATATCACACAGGGCCGCGTCGCGCTGAACGGCAAACGCATCCTGCCGCGCGACCAACAAGAGCGCAGCCACCTCGTGCGCGCGTGGGTTATGAATCCCAAAGGCACGCCCGCCGCCGTTCCGCCAACGCCGTTTCCGAACGCAATCACCGCAGCGCCGACGCCAACGCTTACGGCAACCGCGACCGCCACGCCAACGCCGACCGCGACGGGGACGCCGACCCATACGCCGACCTATACGCCGAGCGCGACTTGGACGCTCACCGCGACGCGCACGCTGACGAATACGCCGAGCGTCACACCGAGCGCCACGCGCACGTCCACTTTGACGGCGACGCCAACCAGCGCGAATACGGTCACCGCAACGCGCGCGCCCTAACGACGCGCGGCAAAAATCAGAACGAGTTGTGAAGGGAACTATATACATGTCGAATCGTTTTTTCATTCAAACGTTGGGCTGCGCCAAAAATACCGCCGACTCGGACGGCATTAGCGCGGTGTTGGAGCGCGCGGGTTTTCAAACGGCGGACGCGCCCGAAGACGCGGCGGTGCTCATCGTCAATACTTGCGGCTTTTTGCAGGCGTCGCGGCATGAATCGCTCGAGGCGCTGCGCGCGTTGGGGCAACAGAAACATAACGGTCAATTGTTGATTGCGGCGGGTTGTTTGATTTCGCGTTACGGCGAAAAGGTGAAACAAGAAGCGCCGGGCGTGGACGGCGTGATTGACGCGGGCAAATGGCTCGCCATGCCGCGGCTGATTCAATATCTGCGCGAACGCGCGAACCAGCCCGCGTCGGAACGCGACGGCGCCAATTGGCTCGACGAGGCATATTTGAATTTGCCGCGCGAACAATCGAGCGCGCGTTCCGTGACGGATTATTTGCCGCGCCACGCGCAGGGTCCCAGCGCGTATTTGAAAATCGCGGACGGCTGCGACCGCCCCTGCACGTTTTGTATCATCCCCACCATCAAGGGCGGACATCGCAGCAAACCGATGGACGCGGCGCTGGCGGAAGCGCGCGAATTGGTCGCGCTCGGCGCGCGCGAAATTGTGCTTGTCGCCCAAGACACCACCGCCTACGGTTGGGATTGGCAGCAGCGCGATGTGTTGGCGACTTTGATGGAGCGCCTGTGCCTCGAAGTGGAGGGCTTGCAATGGCTGCGCTTGATGTACGCGTATCCCGCGCACATTACGCCGCGCTTGATTGAAACGATGGCGCGCTATCCGCAAATCGTTCATTATCTCGACGTGCCGTTACAGCACGCGCATCCCCAAGTTTTGCAGCGCATGAAACGGCCAAACGTCGCGCCGACGCGCCGCATGTTGGAGGATTTGCGCGCCGCAATGCCCGATATCGCGTTACGCACCACTTTTATTGTCGGTTTCCCCGGCGAAACCGACGAGGAATTTGACGCGCTGTTGGAATTTATCGAAGCGGAAGAATTTGACCGCGTGGGCGTGTTTGAATTTTCGCGCGAAGAAGGCACGCCCGCGAGCGTCCTGCCGCATCAAGTTTCGCGCAAAGTGAGCGCGCGCCGACGGCACGAAGCGATGGCGCTGCAGCAAAAAATTTCGCTGCGAAAAAATCGCGCGCTCGTCGGCACAACGCTCCAAGTGTTGATCGAAGGCGTGGGCGAAATCGTTTCGGATTCGCAAAATTCAGGTTCCGCGCGGCGCGATCCCGAATTGGATTGCGGCAACTGCATCAGCATCGGGCGCAGTTATCGCGACGCGCCCGAAGTGGACGGCGTGGTGATTGTGCAAAGCGAATTGCCCATCGGCAAAATGGTGAACGTCAAAATCACGCAGGCGAGCGAATACGATCTCGTCGGCGAACCCGTTTAAAATTTTCAATGCGCCGGCGGGTGTGCGTAAAGTTTTTGGATAGATGACATTTGAACGGTTTTAGCGTAAGATTGGGCATCCCGTTCTCTGAAAGGACATTCCGATGCCCACCCTCGATGAACTTGAGCAGCACTGGCAACCGTT
>WBZO01000870.1_pt1 | contig 54761 bp, 54 predicted proteins | sample 5204261 | NCBI WGS metagenome assembly WBZO01 (sample SAMN12412400, study PRJNA552823) | activated sludge metagenome | isolation source: activated sludge from anammox sidestream of wastewater treatment plant... | place: USA: North Carolina | collected 2017-09
TACCGCTCAGAGCTGGAGCGCGTCCGTGCGCTGGACAGGTGGCTCCACCGGTATAACCATCACCGAGGACACACCGCCCTCGGCGGACTCCCGCCGGTCAGCCGTACCAACCTCTCGGTACAACACATCTAGCGCGCTCCACCCTCGGCCCTCACGGCGTCACTTCCGAGGCGGCCGCGGCCGTCCTCGGCGTTCCACGAGCCGGTAGCCGATGTCCCGGAGCGCCTGGAGCTGCTCGGCGACCTCGAGGCTCGCGAGCCTGGCACGCAGCTTCTGCATGTGCTCCTCCACCGCCGCGCGCGTGCGCGGATCGGTGAGGGGGCGCCCCACGAGCGCCCGCGCGAGCTCGTCGCGACGCACCACCTGCGCGGGGTGCTCCATCAGTGCGACGAGGAGCGCTGCTTCCTCCGAGGTAAGGCGGGTCCGGAGCTCGTTCGCCCGCGCTTCGCGGGAACGTCGATCGAGGGTGATGCCGTAGACCGCGATCGACCCAGCGGGCACCTTCGCCGCGACCCGCAGCTCCGCCAGCGCCTTCCGCAGCGCGACGTCGTCGACGGCGCTCGACGCGAGCGCGACCGCCGGGCGGACGTCGGGCGGGAGGGGGACGCGGAGCCAGGTCGCCCCGTCTGGGAGCAGCACCAGCGCACCAATGCGCCGCCCGGTCGCCTGGCGCGCCCGCTCGATCGCCAGTCGAGCGTCGGTCCCGGACGCGACGCCGTCGATGAGAAGCAGGTCGGGATTGGCCGTCCGCGCGTCGAGGTGCACCCTGGCCAATCCGCACGACGACACAGCCTCCATCTCGAGCCGCACCAGCGCCTCGACCCGCGCACGGCGGAGCCCCTCGTCGTCGCAGGCCATGAGCACGCGCACCGTCTCGCCCTCCACTCGGCGAGTACCGTAGCGCCCCTCCGGCGCGGCGTCGCGGCTACGCGTCGCGCAGCCGGACGCCCTCGTGGCGGAGGAGCCAGCGCTTCCGCTCGATCCCCCCGCCGTAGCCGGTCAGGCTCCCATCCGCGCCGATGACCCGGTGGCACGGGACAATCACGCCGACGGGATTCGCCCCGTTCGCCGCGCCCACCGCCCGCACCGCGGCCGGACGCCCAACGAACGCCGCGAGGTCGGCGTACGACCACGCCACCCCCGCCGGGATCGCCCTCAGCCCCGCCCACACCGAGCGCTGGAACGCCGTCCCATTCGTCCGGACCCGCAGCGCGTTCAGAGCGTCGAGATCCCCGGCAAAGTAGGCGTCGAGCGGGCCCTCGAGGTCGGCGACCAGGCGCCCGCGCGCCAGCTCGACACCGCCGACGCCGTAGTGCAGTCGCAGGAGACGGTGCATCCGCGGCTCGTAGTCCTCCCAGTCGAGGGCGCGCACCGCGTGTTCCTCGTCGTGCACGATGAGCATCTCGCCGATCGGCGTCCGGTACGAGCTGAGCGTGAAGCGTTCAGTCCCGGCGAGGGTGGTAGTCATGCGGGCACCTCCATCGCGATTCTCGCCCGGGATGGGACGGCGGATTGGACGGATTCGGACACGCTCGGAGGCATGTCCGGATCTGTCCACTCCTCGCGGCCACGGTGCGGCAGAATCGACGCATGGACGCCGCCACCCTCGAAGTCCTCCTCGCCACGCAGCCCGGCGCACCACGCCGTGGCGTGAACGCCGTGCGCACGACCGGCATCTACTGTCGCGACGGCTGCGCGGGCCGCCCGAGGGCGCACAACGTCACGAGGTACGCGACGGCGGTCGCCGCGGAGGCGGCGGGATACCGCCCCTGCCTCCTCTGCCGGCCGGACCGGCTCCCCGTGTCGGCGTCCAGCCCGCACGAGATCGTCGAGCGCGCGCTCGTCCTCATCACCGCCGGGGCGCTCGACGAGCAGACGGAGGACGGCCTCGCGTCGCGTCTCGGCGTGACCGCCCGGCACCTGCGGCGGCTGTTTCAGGAGCATGTGGGAGCGACGCCGGCGTTCGTCGCGCGTTCGCGGCGGGCACACTTCGCGCGCCGTCTCCTCGACGAGACCGACCTGCGCATGATCGACGTCGCCGCTGCCTCCGGGTTCGCGAGCGTCCGCCAGATGAACCGCGTCATCCGCGAGGTGTTCCGCTTCACCCCCGCCGAGCTGCGCGCCCGCCGCCGCGAGCGAGACCGCCTCGTCGCTGACGGCGGCCTCCGCCTGCGCGTGCCGTTCGAGGGCGATCTCGCCTTCGAGGAGCTCGTCGCCTACCTCGCGCCGAGGGCAATCCCTGGCGTCGAGGTGATCGCGGACGGGGTCTACCGCCGGACGACTTCGACGCACGGCGAGCCGGGCGTCATCGAGGTCTCCCGCTCCGACGACCGGCACCTCGAGGTCGTCGCGCACCTGCCGGCCTGGACCACGCTGATCGACGACGTCTCCCGCGTGCGGCGCCTGTTCGGCCTCGACCGTCCCGCCGCCGGGGACACACCGCTCGCCAATGACCCGCTGCTCGCGTCCGTCGTGGCGAAGCTGCCCGGCCTGAGGTCGCCGGGCGCCTGGGATCCGTTCGAGACGGCGGTGCGCGTCTTCCTCGGCCAGCAGGTCACCGTCGCCGGCGCGACCACGCTGGCCGGGAGGCTGGTGGCGGCGCTGGGACGGCCCGTGGCCGGCCTCGAGCCCCTGGGCCTCACCCACCTCTTCCCCGCGGCGTCCGACCTCGCAGAGGCGCCCCTGGAGCGCCTGCGCGGGATCGGCATGCCCGAGGCGCGCGCCCGCTCGCTGCGCGAGTTCGCACGCGCCTACGTCGAGGAACGCGTCCGGCTCGACGCGGCCGCTCCGCTCGAGGAGGTAACGGCCGCTCTGCAGGCGCTCCCCGGCATCGGCCCCTGGACCGCGCAGCTCATCGCCCTCCGCGCGATGGGCCTCCGCGATGCCTTTCCCGCCGGCGACCTCGGCCTCCGTCGCAACGCCGCGAGGCTCCTCGGCGAGGATGCTCCCCTCGACGGCGCGCGCCTGGAGGCAATGGCCGAGGGATGGCGGCCACATCGGGCGCTCGCGGCGCTGCACCTCTGGTTCAGCGGCCGTATCGACGGCGGTGGCTAGACGTCCGCCTTGTTGCCCGGGGTTAGCTCGTCCAGCCTCGATAGAGCGGCGACGCGAGCAGCTCAGACCGGCGACAGTTGGAGGCCAAGAACGCCCCCGAAGGGCTCCGGACGCCGCGAACACCTACATCTAGTAGCCCTCGTACTAAGTGAGCATGAACAGGCCGTAGGCGTTCAGGGAGAGCCAGGCGGCGCCCGGTGCGAGAGCGATGAGCGTTCTCCACCAGGGCGGCTCGATAGGTGACTTGAGAAGCCACCAGCTGAGCGCGGGCCAGAAGAGGAGCCACGTCACCTCTCCGATACCAGAGCGGCCAACGGGAGTAGCGCCATACGAGGAAGAGCCCGGCCGGCCAGAACACAAGCAGTGCCGCAACGACGACTCCTGTACGCACGGCTGTGGCGCCTCCGTCCGGCCCGTCGCGAGCATAGCCTCAGGCCTGCCGGTAGGAGGTCCTCTATGTGCCACCTTCGTAAGGATTCGTGCCGGCGACCTGTCCGCCGCTACGCCTTGCATCGACCACCCCCGACCCGATGAGGTGGTGGAGCGAGAGGCAGCGCCCTCGCCCACCTTGGCTACAAGGCCATAGAGCACCCTCGCGGGACGTAGTAGAATACCTGTTCGACCCTCCCCGCCCCGACAGAGCCGCCTCACTCCCCTGCCGAGGGGAGCCGCCCGAGAGCCCGAGGTACGGATGCCTACCGACCGCATCGTTGTGACCGGCGCGCGCGAGCACAACCTCAAGAACATCACCGTGGAGATCCCCCGCGACCGGCTGGTGGTGATCACCGGTGTGTCCGGCTCGGGCAAGTCCTCCCTCGCGTTCGACACGATCTACGCCGAGGGCCAGCGTCGTTATGTCGAGTCGCTGTCCGCCTACGCCCGCCAGTTCCTCGGCCTCATGGAGAAGCCCGACGTCGACTACATCGAGGGCCTCTCCCCCGCCATCTCGATCGACCAGAAGGGCGTCTCCAAGAACCCGAGGTCGACCGTCGCGACGGTGACCGAGATCTACGACTACCTCCGTCTGCTCTACGCCCGCGTCGGCATCCCCACCTGCCCACACTGCGGCAACGTGATCGAGCGGCAGACCGTGCAGCAGATCGTCGACTCCATCGTCGGGCTGGAGGCCGGGCGGCGCGCGATGATCCTCGCGCCGGTGATCCGCCACCGCCGCGGCGAGCATTTGCAGGTCTTCGAGGCGGTGCGCCGAGGTGGCTACGTCCGCGTCCGCGTCGACGGCCAGGTCCTGAACATCGACGACGAGATCAGCCTCAACAGGAACAAGTGGCACGACATCGACGTGGTGACGGACCGCATCGTCATCCCCTCGCGGGACGACGAGGACCTCGACGCCACCCGCACCCGCGTGACCGACAGCGTCGAGCAGGCGCTCCGGCTCGGCGAGGGGATCGTCGTGCTGGCGCTGCTGGGCGAGGATGGCAGCGTCGCCCAGGAGCAGACCTTCTCGGAGCACTTCGCCTGCTCGAACACGGACCACGAGCCGTACTCCGTGGGCGAACTCGAGCCGCGCAACTTCTCCTTCAACACCCCCCACGGCGCCTGCCCGGCCTGCACCGGCCTCGGCTTCCAGATGCAGCTCGACGAGGACCTCGTCGTGCCGAACAAGAAGCTCAGCATCGACGAGGGCGCGATCGTCCCCTACCAGCGGATGGCGACGACCTCCTCCTGGTATCGCCGCCGCGTGCAGGCGCTCGGCGACGCGATGGGCTTCAAGCTCGACCAGCCGATCGGCACGCTCGACGCGAAGCAGTGGCGCGCGCTGATGCACGGCACCGGCGACATGCAGGTCGACGAAGTGGAGATCCGCACCTCCCGCGGCTCCTCCCGCAAGTACAAGGTGACCTGGGAGGGCGTCCTCACCAACCTCGACCGCCGCTACAAGGAGACCGAGTCCGAGTGGGTGCGCTCCGACATCGAGCGCTACATGGTCGCGGTCCCCTGTCCGACCTGCCGCGGCGCCCGCCTCAAGCCCGAGGTGCTCCACGTCTTCGTCGACGGCCGCTCCATCCTCGACGCGGTGAGGATGTCCGTGGCCGAGGCGCTGCCCTGGGTCGAGTCCCTGCGCTCCGAGGGCGGCCCGCTGAACGCGCGCCAGTTCGCCATCGGGCGGCAGATCCTCCAGGAGATCCACGGCCGCCTCGTCTTCCTGCGCGACGTGGGCCTCGACTACCTCACGCTCGACCGCTCCGCCGGCACGCTCTCCGGCGGCGAGGGCCAGCGCATCCGTCTCGCGACGCAGATCGGGTCGGCGCTGATGGGCGTGCTCTACGTCTGCGACGAGCCCTCGATCGGCCTCCACCCGATCGACAACGAGCGGCTCATCAGGACGCTCACCCGCCTCCGCGACCTCGGCAACACCGTCCTCGTCGTCGAGCACGACGAGGCGATGATGCTCGCGGCGGACCACCTGATCGACATCGGCCCCGGCGCCGGCGAGCACGGCGGCCACGTGGTCGCCGCCGGTACGCCGAAGCAGGTGATGAAGTCAAAGGACTCCAAGACCGGCGCCTACCTCAGCGGCCGCAAGCGGATCCCCATGCCGAAGCACCGGCGCGAGGGCAGCGGCGAGGTGCTCACCGTCCACGGCGCGCGCGAGAACAACCTGAAGGACCTCACGGTCGCGTTCCCCCTAGGGACGTTCATCGCCGTCACCGGCGTCTCCGGCTCGGGGAAGTCGTCGCTGGTGAACCAGATCCTCTCGAAGGCGCTCGCCTTCGAGCTGAACGGCGCGCGGGAGAAGCCCGGCGCCCACGAGCGCATCACCGGCATGGGCTACCTCGACAAGGCCGTGGTCATCGACCAGGCCCCGATCGGCCGCACGCCGAGGTCGAACCCCGCGACGTACACCGGCCTGTTCACGCAGATCCGCGACCTCTTCGCGCAGGTGCCGGAGTCGAAGGCGCGCGGCTACGGCCCCGGCCGCTTCTCCTTCAACGTGAAGGGCGGCCGCTGCGAGGCCTGCAAGGGCGACGGCTACAACCTGATCGAGATGCAGTTCCTGCCGGACGTGACCGTGCCGTGCGAGGTCTGCAAGGGCGACCGCTACAACCGCGAGGCGCTGGAGATCCTCTTCCGCGGCGCGAACATCGCGGACGTGCTGAAGATGACCGTCACCGAGGCGATCGAGTACTTCGACGCCTTCCCCGGCCCGAAGCGGAAGCTCGAGACCCTGCGCGACGTCGGCCTCGGCTACATCCGCCTCGGCCAGCCCGCCACGACGCTCTCCGGCGGCGAGGCGCAGCGCATCAAGCTCGCGACCGAACTCTCGAAGCGCAGCACCGGCCGCACCGCCTACATCCTCGACGAGCCGACGACCGGCCTGTCGTTCTCAGACGTGGAGGCGCTCCTCGAGGTGCTCCAGCGCCTCGTCGACGGCGGCAACACCGTGATCGTGATCGAGCACCACCTCGACGTGATCAAGGGCGCGGACTGGGTCATCGACCTCGGCCCCCAGGGCGGCGCCAGGGGCGGCGAACTCGTCGCCACCGGCACCCCCGAGGACATCGCGAAGTGCGACGCGAGCCTCACCGGGCGGTTCCTGCGCGAGGTGTTGGGGACGGAGACGACGAAGGCGGCACGAGCCAACGGCTGAGCCAGCTCTCGGGCGCCACCCTTCCGCGCAAGGCTTCGCCCGAGGAGCGAGCACGAGCGCCACAGGGCGCGTGAGGCTGGCCGCGCCGCCTACCGGGGTCGGAGCGGCCAGGCGAGGGCGCGGGTCATGCGCCAGAAGTGCGGGCGGAGCTGCGGGAGCACGAGGAAGCACAGGTACGCCGCCGTCGCGTGGGAGATCAGCGTCGCGATCGCCGCGCCCATCCCGCCCAGCGGCGGGATCAGCACCAGGTTCAGCGCGATGTTGACCACGGCCCCCGCCAGGTTACGCACCAGCTCGACCCGCATCCGGTTCTCGGCGACCAGCGCACGCCCCACGATCGCGCCCATGAACACGAACGGCGCCGACCACACATGCACGCGGAGGATCCCCACCGTCGCTGAGAAGGCATCGGTGTAGAGGATCGAGATCAGCGGTTCGGCGATCACGGTGATGCCGGCCGCCATCGCAATCCCCAGCCACGCCGCCACGGTCAGCGAACGCACCAGGCTCTCGTGGTACGCGGCCGGGTCCGCCCGACGCGCGATGAGGAGCGGGAGCAGCGACGACCCGATCGCCGTCGGGATGAAGTACCAGATCTCGGAGAGTCGGGCCGCCACCGCGTACACGCCGACCTCGGTCGCGCCGCGCATCTCCTGCAGCATGACCTGGTCGATCTTCAGGTAGGCGACGGCGGAGAGCGCCGAGACGAAGAGCGGCCAGGACTTCGCGACCAGCCGGCGCGCGACGCCCCAGCGGTACCGCAGCCGGAAGAGGCCACCGTTCGTGCGCTGGTAGATGACCGCGAAGGCCACACCCGTCAGGCCGAGCTCGATCGCCCCGGCAGCGGCGAAGCCGACGAGCGGCGCCTCCAGGAGCAGCAGCCCCACGCGGGTGAGGGACGCGACCACGAGCCCGGCGGTGCGCGCAACGAATGCGTGCTGCGACTGGAGGTGCGCCTGGAACACGAGTTCGAGCACCGTGATGGCGTTGAGCGGCAGCCCGAGCGAAAGCACCGCGATCAGCAGCATCGACTCGTGGTCGCCGCCCAGGCCCCACAGGAGGAGCAGCAGCGCGACGCTCGATATGACGCTCGCGGCAAGCTGGAGTCCCACCGCGGTGCCGGTCGTCTCGGCCTCGCGCTTCGGGTCTTCCGCGAGCTCGGCGACCACCACCGACCGCATCCCCATCGTCCCGACCGTCTGCACGATCGTGACGAGCGAGAGCGCGTACGCCAGCGTCCCGAAGCCGCTGGGCCCGAGGTAGCGCGCCGTCCAGACCGAGATCAGGAACACGAAGCCGATGCGCACGAGGCGCTCGGCGATCAGCCAGCCGCTGTTCTGGACGACCCGCCGTCCGAGGTTGTCGCGCGCCGGGATGCGCCGAAGCACCGGCCGCAGACGCGCCCGGACGGGGACCGGGACGACGCTGAGGAGCGCCGACCCGAATCGCCCGGGCGAGCTGGCCTCGACGTCGACGCCGCTGCCGGCCACGTCAGCTGGAACGCCGCGCATCGGCCCCGGCGCGGCGATAGTCGCATGGTGGTCGCGTGGTGTTGCCGGGATGCGGCCGTCCGCCGCGGGTCATTCGGGAGGAGATGACGACGCCCCCGTGGGAGCGCGCGACCCCGCGCCGCTCCGGCCCCCGGAGGCGCGTCGCGTGTGCTTGGTGGCGTGCAGATGTGCGTGCGGACGTGGTGAAGGCCTCCATCCGGGACATCGCGAAGCGGTGGGATCGGGAGCGATCTAACCCTCCCGCCGGAGCGTTCACCCTGCGTTGAGCGGAGGTTGGGCGCGTTGCGGGTCGATGAGCCATCGCCCTGTGAGCGGCTGTGCTCCGCCAGCCCGGGCGCTCGTCTACGATCGCGCCGTGACCACTCCCCCACCCACCGAGGAGCAGCACGACCGCGCCGAGGAGCGCGCGGGGCTGGTCGTGGAGACAGAGCCCACGCCGATCGTGGTTCCTCGACGGCTCGCGTACGTCGGCGCCGGTGTCATCGTCGCGCTGGTGCTCTGGGTGCTGTGGCTGGTGCCCGCCGTCATCACGATCACCATCCTCGGCAGCGCGCTCGCCCTGCTCCTCTCCTACCCCGTGCGCATCCTCGACAACTACATGCCGAGGCCGGCCGCGGTCGCGTCCACGCTCCTCGGCGCGGTGGCCGTCGTCGTCATCGTGCTGTGGATCGCGATCCCGCCGATCGCATCACAGGTCACGGCGTTCGCCGCCGACCTCCCCGGGATCGTCGACGACGCCGAGGAGCGGCTTCGCGAGCGGGTCCGCGACCTGGAGGCACAGGGACGCCTCCCCGAGGACTCCGAGGATCTCATCGGAGACCTGGAGGCGGGACTCGCGGAGCGCGCACAGCAGGGCATCGAGCCGGCGCTCACCGGCATCCTGGGGCAGGTGACTAGCCTCCTCGGGCTGTTCATCACGCTGTTCGGCATCCTCTTTGTCGGCATCACCCTCCTGGTCGACGCCGACCGGCTCCGGCGGAAGGCGAGCAGCGCCTTCCCGGAGCGCTACCACGACGACCTCGACCACCTCTGGACCGAGCTCGGCGCGTCGATGTCGCGCTACCTCGGCGGCCTCATTGCCGTGGCGCTCATCCAGGGCGCGCTGATCTCGATCGGGCTGCTGTTCCTCGGCGTCCCATACGCGCTCCTCCTCGGGGCGTGGGTCGCCATCACCTCGGTCGTCCCATACGTCGGAGCGTGGCTGGGCGCGGGGCCGGCGATCATCCTCGCGCTGCTGGAGTCGCCGCTGGACGTGGTGTGGGTGGTGCTCCTGTTCCTCGGGGTGAACATCCTCGAAGGCAACTTCCTCACGCCACGCATCCAGGGCGACGCGGTCCGCGTCCACCCGGTCCTCGTACTGCTCACCATCGTCGCGGTGGGCAGCCTGTTCGGCATCCTCGGCGTGATCCTCGCCGTGCCGATGCTGGCGGTCGGCCGGGTCTTCTTCGATTTCTTCCGCGCCCGCATCCGCATCCAGCCCGAGGCAGCCGACTAGTTGTACTGAGCCGCGAGGTTGGTGACACGGCTGACCGGAGGGAGGCCGCCGAGGGCGGTGTGGCCGCGGTGAAGATTGTATTGATGAAGCCAGCGAGCCAGGGCCTCGGTGCGGCTGGACTCTGACCGATAGACGCGCACGTAAGCCCACTCTTCGAGGAGCGTGCGGTTGAAGCGCTCGACCTTGCCGTTGGTCTGTGGCCGGTACGGTCGCGTGAAGCGCTGCGTGACCGAGGACGCGGCGCAGCGGCTCGCGAAGAGGGCGCTGCGATAAGCCGAGCCGTTGTCGGTGAGTACCGCCTTCACGGTCACGCCCTGTGTGGTGAACCAGGCATGGGCGCGATCCCAGAAGGCGGCAGCAGTGGCACCACGCTCGTCCGGAAGCACCTCGCTGTAGGCGAGACGGGAGTGGTCGTCCACGGCGGAGTGAATGTAGGCATAGCCCACCCGTCGCCGTGGGCCTCGTCGTGACCGTCCATGGGCCTGCCAGCCACCGCCGTCCGGGATGCGGCCGAGCTTCTTGATGTCCACGTGGACCAGGTCGCCGGGTGCGACGTGCTCATAGCGGCGGATGACGCGACCGGTGGGGCGGTCGAGCCAGTGGAGACGGTGCATGCCCAACCGGCGCAGGACGCGGTAGACGGTGGAGGGTGCGAGCCCGAGCCGGTAGGCGATGCGGACGGGACCCAGCTTCAGCTGGCGACGAAGCCGCCCGATGCGACGCTCGTCCGCTGGGGAAGTGCGGCGCGGGCTTCGGTGCGGGTGGGATGGGCGATCGACGAGCCCGTGCAGACCTTCGTCTCGCCAGCGCCGCCACCAACGGTAGGCGGTCTGACGAGCAATCCCCATCTCCCGCGCGACGTGGGCGACCGGCCTCCCGGCCTCGATCCGCTCGACGAGCAGTCGACGCCCCGCCGGGGTGAGCTTCGCATTAGGGTGCAATGAGGACCTCCTGGAGTCGGGATGGCTGTCGTAACCACACCTTCTCCGGGAGGTCCCCTTCGTTCATCCGCTTGTGTCACCAACCTCTGTGGTCAGTACAACTAGTCCACCCGCCGCCCGCCCGCGGCCGAGGGGCGCGCGGCTTGCGACGCCTTCTTGACTCGCGACAATCGCCGCGCGAGGCGTCCGCCAAGCGACCGCTCGTACGGTGGCAACATGAAGGCTGCGCTCTGCGCGATCAGCGTGCTTGTCGTGGTGGGACTCGCAGCCGGGCTCGTCTTTCCTCCCGGGCCGACCGGGGATAAGCCGCGCGCGGCATCCGATCTCGTGGCGACGGGATCGACGGTGTCGGAGCAGCTCTCCGTGCAGGGGACGCCAGCCCAATCCCCGGCAGATCCGGCCTCCGGCGACGTCGAGGTGTCGCTGGGCGACGTCGCGGGAGCGCTGGGTCTCCTCGCTGCGGGGGTGGTCCCGGCGGCCATCTGGTTCCGGTCCCCGAACCCGGCCGAGCGCGTCACTCATCGCCACGAGGGCAAGCATCGCCGGGGTTGATCGCCCCCCTCGCAACTCCGTGCCGTGACCTCCCTCGCGCGGGCCCTGGCGCGCGTTGCCGCGCCCCAACCGCTACTCTCGCCTCGGCAGCCGGACGCCCCGGGGACCAGGGAGGGAACGCACGTTCATGGACTACGAGGACATCGTCTACGAGGTCGACGACCGGGTGGCCACGATCACCCTGTACCGGCCCGACAAGCTGAACGCGCAGACCGCGACGATGACCCAGGAGATCCACGTCGCCCTCGACGAAGCCGAGGCCGACGACGATGTGCGGGCCGTAATCTTCACCGGTGCTGGACGGGCGTTCTGCGCCGGCTCGGACATGTCGGCGGGCCCCGCCCCGGCCCTACCGGCAGGCACGCCGCCGCCCTCGAGCGACCGCCAGGGATCGATCTCGATCCACCTGTTCGACTTCCCGAAGCCCGTGATCGCGGCCGTCAACGGTGCCGCCGTCGGCTTTGGCGCGTCCTCGACGCTGGCGATGGACATCCGCATCGGCTCACCGGCGGCGCGGTTCGGGTTCGTCTACGCGAGGCGGGGCATCCCGCCGGAGTCCGCCGCCTCGTGGTTCCTCCCGCGCATCGTGGGGCCGGAGCGGGCGCTGCGCTGGATGTACTCGGGGGAGGTCTTCGGCGCGCAGGCCGCCCTGGAGGCGGGGCTCCTCAGCGAGATCGTCGAGCCCGACGCCCTCCTGGAGCGCGCCCACGAGATCGCCCACGAGATCGCGACGCAGACCTCGGCCGTGTCGATCGCCCTCATTCGCCAGCTGGTGTGGAAGGGCCTCAGCACCGCCCATCCGGCGGAGATCCAGCAACTCGAGTCCGAGCTCACCCGGGGGACGCGCGGTACCCCCGACGCGAAGGAGGGCGTCACGTCGTTCCTCGAGCAGCGTGCGCCGAACTTCGTCGGGAGGGTCAGCTCCGACCTGCCGGCCCCTTACCCGTGGTGGAAGTGAAATAGCGAGGCGAGACGCCGTCAGTGTCCGCGCGGATGATCCTCGCGCGAGGGGTGCAGGACACGCTCGACGTCCCGCTCGGCGCGCCTCAGGCGCCACACCCCACCGACGATCATCACCGCGCCGAGGCTGCCTGCGAGCCCGTGCACGGGCTCCTCGACGACGAGCAGGTTCGCGAGAGCGAATGCACCGAGTGCGATGCCGGCCAGCGCCAGCATGAGCCCGGACAGTCGCTGAGACACGTGCCGAGTCCGCTCGAGCCTCCAGGTCACCCAGGTGAAGACGAGCGCTACCAGGACGCTGCCGAAGGCCGCCATGCCCCACCCCCGGGTTGAGTCCACCCGGATCGAGACTAACGCGACGGCTCCTCACCCGCTCGGGCGGCGGCATCAGATGCGGACGCTCGGGGTGAATCGCGAGGGGCTATTCCGGCCGGTGACCGATCGCCATCCGTACCTGGTACCAGCCGACCTTGTTGTCATCGAGGTAGCCACGGATCTCGCGCACCTCGAACCAGTCGAGCTTGCGGCCGTTCTCGCGCGAATCGGCGATCCCGTTCTTGATCGCCTCTTCGACGCTTTCGGAGGACGTCCCCACGACTTCCGTCATCCGGTAGGTCTGCCCCTGGTCCATGCTGCCTCCATCGTCGATCCGGCCGCGCTCACTCCCAGCGACGGTAAGAGGACGCCCCGCTCGCACGCCTAACGCGCACGTCAGGCGGCGTATCAAGCTGCTCGCAGAGAGGGCTATCGGCCATCTCCCAATGACCGGAGAATGTGCCGGTGACGCTCCCTCTCGCGATCCTCGGGACGGTCGTGGCGCTCATCGCCGTCCGCCAGGTGGGACGCGTCAGGCTGCAGATCTGGCAGATCATGGTCGCCGGTGCAGCCGCGATGATCCTCAGCGGGTCGATCGCCTCGGCGGAGGCGGCGCGCGCGATCGACGTCGACGTGATGCTCTTCCTCGCGGGAATGTTCGTCGTCGGGCGCGCGGTCGAGGACTCCGGGGTGCTCGCGCAGCTCTCGCACCGCCTGTTCGGACGCGCCAGCAGCGCCCGTGCGCTCGACGCCCTCGTGATCGCTGGCGCCGGCGCCACCTCGGCGGTCCTCATGAACGACACTGTCGCGATCGTCGGTGTCCCCGTCGTGGTCGGCCTCGCTCGCACGCACGGCCTCGACGCGCGCCCGCTGCTGTTGGCACTCGCGTTCGGCGTGACGGCGGGCAGCGTCGTCAGCCCGATCGGGAACCCGCAGAACCTCCTGGTCGCCCTCGAGCTCGACGGTAACGCCTTCGCGACGTTCGCCGGGTGGCTTCTCGTGCCGACGGTGGCGGCGCTCGGCCTGACGTACGTCGCCGTGCGCCTGTCCGGCGGCGAGGGCCGCCACGGGCTCGCCTCGGCGGCCCCGCCGGCCGTGGCGAGCGATGGACTGGCGCGCGTGAGCCGCATTGCGCTCGGAATCCTCCTCGCGCTCATCCTCGCGCGTGTCCTCCTCGTCGCCACGGGCGCGCCGTTCGAGCTGCGCTTGACCGCGATCGCCGTCATCCCGGCGGCGTTCATCCTCGTGGCCAGCCGGGAGCGCGCCGACGTGCTGCGCGGCGTCGACTGGCAGACGCTCGCGTTCTTCGCCGCGCTGTTCGTCGTCGTCGACGCCGTGGACCGGGCCGGCGTCACCACGGAGGTGGTGGAGCGCCTGGGCGAGCGGGTGACGGAGGTGCCGGTCATCCTGGCCGTCAGCGCGGGGCTCTCCCAGCTCGTCTCGAACGTCCCCCTCGTCGCGCTCTACCTTCCCACGCTCGACCGCCTGGGTGCGGACACGGACGCGTCGATGGCGCTCGCCGCCGGGAGCACGCTTGCGGGCAACCTCACACTGATCGGGGCGGCCTCCAACGTCATCGTGGCGGACCTCGCGGAGCGCCGGTTCGGCGTCCGCATCGGCTTCTGGGAGTTCACGCGCGTGGGCGCGCCGCTCGCCCTCGCCCAGCTCACGGTGACGTGGCTGTGGTTCGCCTTCCTCGGGTGGTTCTGAGGGGCCTCGGGTGGCTCTGCGGGCACTCCGTCCCACCCCGATCCGCGGATCGTGCCGTAAGGTGAGGACATGACGACGTTGCAGTTCCGAAACGAAGACGCCCGGATCGTCTTCCTCGCGACGATCTTCCACCTTGGCCGTCCGGGCTCGGAGACCGACCCTGGCACGCTCCAGCGCCACGACCTCGGGCTGCAGGCGATCCACGACCACATCCTGCCGAGGCTGAACCAGGCGGTGGTGGAGGTCGAGGCGTCGCCCTACCAGGTCGTCCGGCTGGGCGAGGCCCTGCTGGGCTGCGGGAACGAGCTGAAGCAGTTCTCGCTGGCGCAGGGCCGCTCCATGGTGCCCCGCTTCGCGGAGACGGTGCGCGAGTTGTACCCGGAGACCGCGGAGGAGCCGGGCGCGGCGATGGACCTGGTGCAGCACCCGGTCATGCTCCGCAACCGGATGCAACAGGCCGTCGAGGACGCCCAGGCGCAGATCCAGACCGCCATCGACGAACAGCGTGCGCAGGAGCGAGCTCGGAAGCGATGGTGGGAAGTCTGGAAGAACTAGCGTGAGCTAGCGGGCTCGTCACGACGTGTCCACCTGTGCGCTTGTTCCTGCGAGTCCGATACTCCTATAGTCCGGCTGAGACCAGTCCGGCGGAGGACTACCCGGCAGAAGGGATTTCCCGGCATGACCTACGTGATTACTCAGCCGTGTATCGACACGATGGACCAGTCGTGCGTGGATGTGTGCCCCGTCGACTGCATCCATTTCGAAGAGGGCGTCGACAAGATGCTCTACATCGACCCCGACGAGTGCATCGACTGCGGTGCCTGCGAGCCGGCGTGCCCGGTCTCGGCGATCTTCGCCGAGGACGACGTCCCGGACGACCAGCAGCGGTTCATCGAGATCAACCGTCTCTGGTACTCCGACAAGGATGCCGCGCGCGCCAAGGTCTAGTGCCGGGATCCGGTCGACCTCTCCGACAGAACCATAACGGCCGCCCTCTACGGGCGGCCGTTCTGCATCCAGGCCAATGCGCCGTCACGCACCGGTCCTGCCGCGGTACCGCACCATGACGAGCGTCGCCTCACCGGGCTGACCGTCTCGGCTGACCCACGCCAGGGGGCGCTCGACGCGAGTTCCGTCCGCTCTCCAGCCCATCCGCTCGTAGAACGCCCGGGACGGGCCGTTCTCCTCGTACACCCAGAGGACTGCCTCCCGGACACCGTCGGCGGCGAACGCCGCCATCGAGTGCCGGAACAGCGCCGCTCCGATGCCCCGCCCGCGAAACTCAGGCGCGAGGTGGATGTGGTACAGCCACCCGCAGCCCGCCGGGACGTCCTCCCAGGGAGCCGGGGCCTCCTTTGGCGGCTCGTTGTTCACGAAGCCGGCCGGGATGCCTGCGAGGAACGCGATCCACGTCTGGCTGCCTTCGCGGGGCGCCTCGAGGCGCGGCTGCCAGTAGGCCAGGCGGTGTGCGTCCTGGTCCAGCGAGTGGAGGTACGCCGCCGGCGCGAACGACTGGTATGCCTGCAGCCATGAACGGACGTGCATGCCGGCGATCCGGGACGCGTCCCCCGGCCCGGCCTCGCGAATCCTCAGGTCACGTTCCGTCACGAGATCCCCCCGTGTGCACGTTCCACTGGCTGCTCGGTCGTGGCTTCGGCGGCACCATACCGCGACGCAGGCGAACGGGCCCGGGACCTACGCGCCGCGCAGGAAGGGCACCTCGTCGTGGGCGAGATGGGGCTTGCCCTCGCGCAGCGGGACGCCTCGCAGCGTCACCGTTCCGTCCTCGAGGAGGTCCACGATCAGCACGTAGCCGCCGGACTCGCCGCCGAGGCCAATCGGTGCGCCAGAGTAGGCGGCCACGCCGAGCTCGCCCGCAGCGACGCGCGCCGTCTGCTCCCAGTGACCGAGGGCCACGTAGTCGCGCTCGGCGCCCGCGAGCTGCTCGGCGTAGATGTGGAAGGAGTGGTGCCGGAGCGCGTCGGGGTGGATGAAGTGACCGTGACCGACCGCCAGCTGCCAGGGGGCGTCTCCACGCGCGGGTATGCCGTCGAACGGGCGGAAGTCCGGGAGCGTCTCCGTGTGGGAGCGTGCCCACACTTCGACCTCGAGGCCGTCGACGGCGACCGTCTCGCCGTCGCGGCCGCGCATCACCCTCACGTTCTGTGCGGTCGCGGAGAGGTCGTGGCGGTCATAGACCGAGTTCGGGCCGACGTGGTCATGGTTCCCGGGCGCGATGATCGCCGGGCGATCGAGCCGGGCGAGCTGGCTCGCGGCGAACTCGAGCGTCTCCGGACGGACGCGCGCGTTGTCGAAGAAGTCGCCGGCAATGAGCGCCAGGTCCACGCCTTCGGCGATGCCGATGTCGATCACGCGACGGAAGCCGTCCTCGAGCTGCGCACGGTTCTCCTCGGAGGCGCCGCGGTAGTCGAACGCGCCGAGGTGGACGTCCGAGGTGTGCAGTAAGCGCAACCTCGGACCGTGCACGCTAGACCTCGATCTCGTCGTGGGACGGCACCACCGGGCGCAGCGCGTCGAGCCGCTCGGTCACGGCATCGACGAGCCCGGCGATCGGCACGCGGATCTGCTCGGTCGTGTCGCGCTCGCGGATGGTGACGGCGTGGTCCTCCAGCGAGTCGAAGTCCACGGTCACGCACAGCGGCGTGCCGATCTCGTCCTGCCGGCGATAGCGGCGGCCGATGGACTGGGTGTCGTCGTACTGGACGCGGAACTGCTTCCGCAGCATCGAGGACACCTCGCGCGCGGTGGGTTCGAGCGTGTCCTTCTTCGAGAGCGGCAGCACCGCCACCGTCACGGGAGCGACGTCCGGCGAAAGGTGGAGGACGACGCGCTTCTCGCCGCCGATCTCGTCCTCGTCGTAGGCATCGAACAGGATCGTGAGCATCTCGCGGTCGAGGCCCAGCGCAGGCTCCACCACGTGCGGGACGATGTGCTGGTTCGTCTCCGGGTCGAGGTAGGTCAGCTTCTTGCCGGAGTGCTGGGAATGCGACGTAAGGTCAAAGTCGCCGCGGTGCGCGATGCCCTCCAGCTCGCCCCAGCCCCAGGGGTAGTGGAACTCCACGTCGGACGTGGCCTGGGAGTAGTGGGACAGCTCTTCCCTGTCGTGGTCACGCAGGCGCAGGTGCTCCCGGCGGATGCCGAGGCTCATGTGCCAGCGGAGGCGTTCCTTCTTCCAGTAGGTGTGCAGCGCGAGCGACTCGTCCGGATGGCAGAAGTACTCCATCTCCATCTGCTCGAACTCGCGCGTGCGGAAGATGAACTGCTTGACGGTGATCTCGTTGCGGAAGGACTTGCCCTGCTGCGCGATGCCGAACGGCAGGCGCTTGCGGGTAGTGGTCTGGACGTTGTCGAAGTTCACGAACATGCCCTGGGCCGTCTCCGGCCGCATGTAGGCACGGCCGCTCTCGTCCGAGACCGGCCCCACGATCGTGGAGAGCATCATGTTGAACTGCCGTGGCGTCCCCATCGTGCCGCGCTTGCCGCAGTTCGGGCAGACGTCGTCCTCGAGGTGGTCGGCGCGGAAGCGGCCCTGGCACTCGCGACACTCGACGAGCGGGTCGGTGAAGTTCGAGACGTGGCCGGAGGCGACCCAGACCTCGGGGTTGGTGATGATCGCGGCCTCGATGCCCACGATGTCGTCCCGCTCCTGGACCATCGCGCGCCACCACAGGTCGCGGATGTTCCGGCGCATCTGCGTCCCCAGCGGGCCGTAGTCGTACGCCGCGGCGAAGCCACCGTAGATCTCAGCGGAGGGGAACACGAACCCCCGACGCTTCGCGAGCGAGACGAGTGTCTCGAGGTCGGCCTTCACGCCGGAGGCCGGCTCAGGGGTGTCGCTCAAACCATGCTCCCTGCACTCGGGGGTTGGATGCGTCGAGGTATGGGGGCGCGCCAGGACGGCCTCGCCGGGATTGCCGAGCGTAACATCGGCCCCCGGCACCCTCAACGCATGCCGCGAATGCCTCGCTCACCGAGCTTCACCACTCTCGCTCCACCTCGCTCGGACGCGCACGGAGATCGCGCGGACGTGGCGCGGCAGCGCCGGAAGTGGCTAGGATGGGCGTGTAGCGATGGGACGCTCTTGAAGCTCTACGCCGCCATGCTGGTCGGACTGGCCATTGGGACAGGTATCGCCCTGGTCCTGGCTGCGCGCGAGCTTGAGCTCGAGGACGTCCTCCACGCGGAGACACCCACGATGCCGGTCACACCGGCCAACGGCCCAGCGATGGGAGCCTGAGGATGCCCGAGCGACCGGATCCCACCAAGCTGGTGATGATGATCGTGTCCGACACGGACGCGGACAACCTGATGGGTGCCCTCGTCGAGAAGGGCTTCCCCGTCACGAAGATCGGGTCGACGGGCGGCTTCCTCCGCCGCGGCAACGTGACGATCTTCTCCGGCGTGGTCGAGTCCGAGGTGGACAACGTCATGCAGCTCGTGACGGAGATCTGTCACGCGCGCAAGGAGTTCGTCCCGGTGCAGACGCTGCCGTTTATCGGCGACGGTTCGTTCTCGGCCGAGCCGATCGAGGTCCGCGTCGGTGGCGCGATCGTGTTCGTGCTGGACGTGGACCGCTTCCAGCGGATCTAACGGCCCGCCTCGTCATCGCTCCGAACGCCCGGCGCGGGCTTGGTCACGGGATGTGCCGCGGCACGCGCCGCCGATAGGTCGAGGACGAGTTCCGCATCGTCCTCTGGCGGGCCGCCGTTGGCCGCCAGCACATCGGACGCAGCAACCAGCGCCTCCGGCAGGATCTCGACGACGTCCGCGTCGAACTGCCGCGCCGCGCCTGCGCGCAGGATCGCCTGTGCTTCCTCGTCCGTGTGCGCCGGCCGGTACGGGCGGTGGGCCCGTAGCGCCCAGTAGGCGTCCGCCACCGCGAGGATGCGCGCCGGGAGGCCGAGTTCCTCGTCACCGAGCATCTCCGGATAGCCGCGGCCGTCCGGGCGCTCGTGGTGCTGCTCCACCCACTCCGTGATCTCGTCGAACCCGGGGACGCGCTGCAGGAGCCGCGCGCCGAGGCCAGGGTGACGCCGCATCAGCTCCATCTCATCGACGGTGAGGATCGACGGCTTGTCGAGCACTCGACGCGGCACTCCCAGCTGCCCGATGTCAAGCAGGTGTCCCGCCAGCGCGATCACGTCCCGCGCACCCTCGGAGAAACCGACTTGCGAGGCCATGGCGCGCGCAAGCGCCGACACGCGCATCGCACGGCCCGGTTCGCGCACGGAGCAGTCGATGACCGCGCCCATCGCCGCCACGGCCTCCTCGACGCGGCGGCGCGAGGGCTTCCCCTCGCCCACGCCGAGCCGGGCCACCATGCCGGCCGGGTCGTCGCCGAACAGCGCGAGCCAGGTGTCGTCGTCGCGCAGGACCTCGTACAGCGCGCCGGCGACCCGGGGACCGACGAGCGGCACGAGCTCCGCGCCATTGGCACGCTGCAGGTTCGCCCGCGCGCGGAGCGGATGGTCGACGTGGTCGCTGTACTCGGAGGCCCAGTGGGCGGCGCTGACGCACAGCGCCTCGAGCGGGATGTCCGTGCCGGCCCGCCCCAGGGGCTCACCGCGCCCATCCCAGCGTTCGGACACGGCGCTGACGGCCTCTCGAGCCCCCTCGCCCACACCGAACCGCTCGGCCACCCAGGCGTTCAGATCGACGGTCGCGCCGTCGAGCGCAGGGCTGGAGCCGGAGGCATGCAGGAGGCCCACGTAGAGGACACTGGAGCGTTCCTCGGCCCCCATGCCCAGTTCTTCCGCCACGCGGTGTGCCAGGTAGGCGATACGGGCCCCGTGGCCGGGCTCCTGGCGCTCGGAGAGGTCGAAGGCGCCGGAGAAGTGGGCAACGAGGTCGATACGACGCGCCGGCCGCACGCGCAGCTCACGTGCGCGAAACGGCGTCGAGACGGCAAGCGCGCCGATGGTCTGGATGACGGGTTCGCGGTCCATCGCGTCGTCCTCGGTGCTCTCGCGCGGTGCTCTGCTCGGATCGGACGCCCCACACGCCCCGCCCTGCCCTTCCATCTTCGACCGCTCAGCGCGATTCATGAGGGGCGTTTGCCCTCGGGATGCGATGCCAGCCAGAATCAGGCCACCCGCTCGGGCATCGTGCCCCGGCACACCAGGAGTGCGCAGCAGGTCAGGAATACCCGTGATCCTCGAGCGATTCATCGTCGGCCGCCTCCAGGCCAACTGTTATGTCGTAGGCGACGAGGAAACCCGCGAGGTCATCGTCGTGGACCCCGGGGGTAACGGTGATGCCCTCGTCCGGGAGCTGCGTGCCCGCGAGTACCGCCCCGTGGGCATCTTCGTCACGCATGCCCACCTGGACCACTCCGGAGCCGCGCACGAGGTCCTGGCGGGCTTCCCGGAGGCCGAGTTCTGGATGCAGCAGGACGACTACGACGCGATCGACCCCCAGAAAGCCACGGCCTCCTCCTGGTATGGCCACGAGATCACCGCGCCGAGGCAGCCCGACCGCCCGCTCCAGCACGGCGACGTACTCCGTGTCAGCCGCCACGAGTTCACCGCGCTGCACACGCCCGGCCACACCGTCGGCTCGATCTGCCTCGCCGGCGAGGGCCTCGTCTTCACCGGCGACGTCCTGTTCCAGGGCTCGATCGGACGCTTCGACTTCCCGGGCGGCGACGGCCCGACGCTCATCGAGAGCATCCGGACGCACCTCCTCGCGCTCCCGGACGACACGCTGGTCCTCCCGGGCCACGGGAGCGAGACGACGATCGCGACGGAGCGGGCACAGAATCCGTTCCTCACCGCGACGAGGCAGATGCTCGGCTTCGACTAGGTGGGCTTCGACTAGGTGAGTTTCGGATAGCCGAACTTCGAGTACCCCCCCGCCACGAGGCTGAAACAGAAGGGGCCCCGCTCGCGCGGGGCCCCTTCGTGCTTGCTCGGAACCGGGCTGGCGGGTGCTAGCCGAGGAAGAGCGGGCCGAAGACGACGGCCACGATGGCCATCAGCTTCAGGAGGATGTTCAGCGCCGGGCCGGAGGTGTCCTTGAACGGGTCGCCCACGGTGTCGCCGGTCACCGCGGCCTTGTGAGCCTCGGAGCCCTTGCCACCGTACTTGCCGGTCTCGATGTACTTCTTCGCGTTGTCCCAGGCGCCACCGGCGTTCGCCATCATCAGCGCGAGCAGCGAGCCCGCTCCGATGGAGCCGATGAGCAGGCCACCGAGGGCCTCCGGGCCAATGAAGATGCCGACGGCGATCGGGACGACCACGGCGAGCGTGCCGGGGACGATCATCTCGCGGATGGCGCCGGAGGTGGCGATCGCCACGGCCTGCGCCGGGTCCGGGTCCTCGGAGCCATCCATGATGCCCGGCTTCTCGCGGAACTGGCGGCGGACCTCGTTCACCATCGCCATGGCCGCGCGCCCGACGGCGCCCATGGTGAGCGCGCCGAAGATGAATGGCATGAGCGCGCCGACGAGGAGGCCGATGAGCACCTCCACCTCGACGAGGTTGAAGACTTCGATGCCGGTCACCTGCGAGTAGGTGACCATCAGCGCGAGAGCGGTGAGGACCGCCGAGCCGATGGCGAAGCCCTTGCCGGTCGCCGCGGTGGTGTTGCCCAGCGAGTCGAGCGCGTCGGTGCGCTCGCGGACCTCGGCGGGAAGGTGCGACTGCTCGGCGATACCACCCGCGTTGTCCGCCACGGGACCGTAGGCGTCCGAGGCGAGCGTCACGCCGAGCGTGGAGAGCATTCCGACCGCGGAGAGAGCGATGCCGTACAGGCCGGCGAGCTCGTAGGTGATCCAGATGGCGGCAGCGATGACCAGCAGGGGAACCATCGTGGACAGCATGCCGAGGCCGAGGCCACCGATGACCAGCGTGCCGGCGCCGGTCTCAGCCTGCTGCGCCAGCTTCTGCGTGGGGCTGTATTCGTACGCCGTGTAGTACTCGGTGGCGGTACCGATCACCTGGCCGGCGACGAGTCCGACGACCACCGCCCAGAAGATGCCCCACTCGAGCTCCATCATGACCACCACGGCTGCCGTCGTGGCGAGCACGAGGCCACCCGCGGCGAAGATGCCGGTGCGGAGGGCCCAGAGCAGGCGGTTCATGTTCGCGTCCTCGGACGTCCGCACGAGGAACGTACCGACGAGCGAGCAGAGGATGCCGAGGCCCGCGATGAGCAGCGGCAGCACGAACGCCGTGTCCTGGTAGTTCGTGATGTCCACCGCATCGAAGATGCCGTGCGCCGACACGCCCTCGCCCTCAGAGGCGACGGCGACGGTGGCGAGGGCCATGGTCGCGACGATCGAGCCCGAGTAGGACTCGAACAGGTCGGCACCCATGCCGGCCACGTCACCGACGTTGTCACCCACGTTGTCGGCGATGGTCGCCGGGTTACGCGGGTCGTCCTCGGGGATCCCGGCCTCGACCTTGCCGACGATGTCGGCGCCGACGTCGGCGGCCTTCGTGTAGATGCCACCGCCGACGCGGGCGAACAGCGCGATGGAGGACGCGCCGAAGGCGAACCCGGTGAGCGGCGTGTAGTGCTGGAAGATCAGGTAGAGGGCGGAGATGCAGAGGAGGCTGATCCCGACCACCGTCATGCCCATGACCGAGCCGGAGGAGAACGCGACGCGGAGCGCCGGGTTCAGGCCAACGCGGGCCTTGGCGGCGGTGCGCACGTTCGCGCGGACCGCGACGAACATGCCGACGTACCCCGCGGTCGCGGAGGCGACCGCGCCCACCAGGTAGGCGATCGCGGTACGCGGCAGGTCCACGAGCTGACCGGACTGCTCGCCGAACTTATCGAGGGCGTCGTAGTCGATGAAGATCGCGAGGACGACCGTAACGACTACGACGAAGACCGCCAGGAACGTGTATTCCCGGCGCAGGAACGCCGCCGCACCCTGCTGAATGAGGGCCGCGATGTTCCGCATCGTCTCGTCGCCCTGATCCTCGCGGAGGATCCGCTGCGTCGTGACGATCGCGAAGAGCAGCGCGACAATGGCTGCTCCCAGAGCGATGTACAAGCTCTCCATGTGGTGGTGTGCCTCCGGCTCCGGCGTGACCGAAAAGCCACGCGATATCGGACTCCGGCCGCCCTCCCGAGGCAGGCCGCGCGGCACTGTACCACCGGCTCACGCTATGAACAGTGAGTCGCGAAGGCGGTGGAAGCGCCGCGGGCACGTTAACCCAATTGCTCGGTACGGACGAGAGTTATCCACACGCAATCCCCAGCGGTGGATAACAGGTCACGTGCTACGTAACGAACTGAGACAGGAGAGCAACAGGACCGTTGCGGCCTGCATCACAAACCTGACCAGGAATGCTGCGTGCTCCCGGCTCGATGGTCGGTTTAGAGGTCGTCGATCTCCGCTGGCAGGTCACCCTCCCGTGCGCGGTCGATCATCTCCCGGGTTTCGGCCGGCACGTCCATGCCGTACTCCTGGAATCGGCGCTCCACCCACGAGCCGATCTGCCGCGGATCCCGGATCCCGCTCCCGGCGTCCGAGGTGCCGTACTCGTCGATGACGTCCTGGGTGCTGCGCGTGCGCTGAACACGCGACATCAGGCGCTTCATCCGCACGGAGCCGCAGTGTTCACACTTCGGCTTGAGCTCGGCCCTCAGCGAGCGCGCGAACACGCTCGAAACGCCCTCGCACTTCTCACATCGGTACTCGTAGATGGGCATCGAGCTGCCCTACTCGTCCGCGTCGACGAGGCGTTCGCGGGCGCGGCTGATGCGGTTCGAGATTGCGAAGGACGGGTCGGCGCGCTCGGACGGGTCGAGGCCGGCGTCTGCCCGGGCGGCCAGCTCACCGAAGTCGGTGCCCAGTTCGCCGTCGTACTGCTCGCCCATGCGCCGCGCCCACTTCTCGAACGACCTCGGATCGTTGCCGTCGAGGCGGCCGAGCTCCTGGTTGATGTCGATCGAGTCGATGGCGTCGCGCGTCGAGCGCGCCCGCGCGATCCGGGAGACCGCGCGCGTCAGCTTCTTCCCACCGCACTCCGGGCACACGGCGTGCTTGTCGTCGACCTTGGAGATCGAGCGGAAGAACACCTCGACCCGGCGGTCGCAGGTGGCGCAATCGTACTGGTAGATCGGCATGTCCACGCTCCCGTCACGTCTGGTCCGCTCCCGGCGGTAGGACCGGCGCCCGGCACCGATCCGCGCGGCGAGCAACACCTTAGCGCGGGCTACCCCTCGATGGCGTCCTCGACGTGGTTCAGCTGGCCCACGTCGCCGCCCACCGTCAGCTCGATGGCGATGAGGTCGATACGGAGGTTTTCCGGCAGCTCCTGGTGGTCGGCCCAGTACGCCTCCGCGAGCGCACGCAGGCGGGCGCCCTTCGCGGGCGAGATCTGCTGGACGGCCGCGCCCATCCGGCGCGACGTGCGCAGCTTCACCTCGACGAACGCGGTGGTGTCGTCCTTGATGGCAACGATGTCGATCTCGCCCTCGGGCCGCCGGATGTTGCGGTCGACGATCTCCCAACCCTGCTTCTCGAGGTATTCGGAGGCAATGCGCTCACCCGCCTGGCCCAGCATCTGAGAACGTTCAGTCACGGTCGTACCTCTTGCCTGTCGCTCAGTCCGCCGACCACTTCACGCACCGGCGCGAAGGACAGGCGATGAATGTTGGTGTATCCCAGCCGTGCGAGGGCTGCTCGGTGCTCGGCCGTGGCGTAGCCCTTGTTGATGGCCAGCCCGTACCCCGGGAAGCGGCGGTCGAGGTCGCACATCAGCCGATCCCGGGCGACCTTCGCCACGATCGACGCGGCCGCGACGGAAGCGCACAGCGCGTCACCGTCCACCACCGCCACCTGGTAGATACCGCCCTCGACTACCTCTCGACCATCAATGATCAACGCGTCGGGCGTGGTGGGCAAGTTTTCGACCGCTCGTTTCATCGCGAGCCGAGTCGCCTGGAGAATGTTTATCTGATCGACTACTTGCGTGGATACGGCTGCGACGGCGCAGAGCGCGTGCTGCTGGATCTCGGCAGCGAGCCGTTCGCGCTGCCGTTCCGACAGCAGCTTGGAGTCACGCAGAGCGCCGATCCACGCGCTCCGAGAGGGATCGCCGGAGGCTCGTCTCGGCAGGATGACCGCCGCCGCGACGACCGGACCAGCCAGCGGGCCTCGTCCGACTTCGTCGATGCCGGCGACCGCCTCAAAGCCCTCCCGCCAGAGCAGCCGCTCCTGCCGGAAGCCCGGCCGTGGGGAACGCGCCGGCGAAGGCGCCTCGCCGCGGGCCCGGGGGGGCCGAGGTGCGGCGGCGCCGGCCGGCAGGGTGCGCGTCGCTGGCCGGGTACCTGGCATGGCGCACATGGTGACACGTCGATATCGAGAAGACAACTGAGCAGTTCCGACGGAGGGCGTCCGCACCCCTATGATGCGCACCCCACGGTGGAGACCGTGTGAGCCACCCGTGCTGTTCCGCAGCGCTCCGACATTCAGGCCCGCGTCCGTCCGGCCCGAGTCGTCCGACCCGAGGAGGTCCTCATGCCCATCGTGCGCATCGAAATGCTGCCGGGCCGCTCGCTCGCTCAGAAGCGCGAGCTGGTTCGCCTGATCACGGACGCCGTCTGCAACGTCGCCCACACGGACCCGAAGAACACGCACGTCATCTTCGAGGAGCACTCCGTCGAGTCCTGGGCCTGGGACGGCAAGCTCTACGTCGACCAGGACGACGAGGACGACGAGGACGACGACTAGCCGAGCCTGCCGATCCTGCGGCCCCATCCGCCCCGCGGCCGCGTGAATACGGGGGATTCCCCGTCCCCCGGGCACCGTTCAGCGGGGAGTGCGGTGTTACACTCGAATACCAGACCCCACCGCGCTCCCCGGGCCCGGTCGCACTCGTGCCCAATGGAGCGACGTATCCCCGGGGGGCCGGCGTCCGGTAGCGAGCGCCGTGGTCCCCGCAGAAGCGAGCGAGCATGAATACGCGCTCCGTGCGAAACATCGCCGTCTACCTGGTGATCCTGTCGGCCCTTGTGCTGGTGCTGGTCGTCCTGCTGCGCCCAACGGGCAGCGAGGACAAGCCGCTCTCATACGTCCTGGCCGAGGCCAAGGCGGGCAACGTCGAGCGGATCGAGGTCAGAGGCGACGGTCTCACGGTCTACCTCGAGGGCCAGAACGAGCCCGTGACATCTCGGAAGGAATCGTCCTCCTCGATCGAGGAGATCCTCCGCGACAGTGGCGTGCCGGTCGGGCCGGACGGCGTCGAGATCTCGGTCGAGGGGCCGAGCCAGTTCGGCAACATCTTCGGACTGCTGCTGAACTTCCTCCCGCTCATCATCTTTGGCGCGATCCTGATCTTCATGATGCGCCAGGCCGGTGGCGCGAATAACCAGGCGATGTCGTTCGGGAAGAGCCGGGCGCGCCAGTTCACGGGCACCAAGCCGACCGTCACGTTTGTGGACGTGGCGGGTCAGGAAGAGGCAAAGCAGGAGCTCCAGGAGATCGTGGAGTTCCTGAAGTACCCGGAGAAGTTCGCCGCCCTCGGCGCCCGGATCCCTCACGGCGTCCTGCTGCTGGGCCCTCCGGGTACCGGGAAGACGATGATCGCGCGCGCGGTCTCCGGCGAGGCGGGCGTGCCGTTCTTCCACCTCTCCGGCTCCGAGTTCGTCGAGATGTTCGTCGGCGTCGGCGCGAGCCGCGTCCGCGACCTGTTCGACAACGCCAAGCGGAACGCCCCGGCGATCGTCTTCATCGACGAGATCGACGCGGTCGGCCGCCAGCGCGGCGCCGGCCTCGGAGGCTCGCACGACGAGCGCGAGCAGACCCTGAACCAGATCCTCGTGGAGATGGACGGGTTCGACTCGAACGCGAACGTGATCGTGCTCGCGTCCACCAACCGCCCGGACGTCCTCGACCCGGCGCTGCTGCGCCCGGGCCGGTTCGACCGCCAGGTAACGCTGGACCTTCCGGACGTGAAGGGCCGCCGCGCGGTGCTCGACGTCCACGTGAAGGGCAAGCCGCTCGACTCGTCCGTCTCGCTCGAGACGATCGCCAAGCAGACGCCGGGGTTCTCCGGTGCGGACCTGGCGAACCTCGTGAACGAGGCGGCGATCCTCGCAGCGCGCCGCGGCAAGAAGCGCATCTCGATGGACGAGATGAACGAGGCCGTGGACCGCGTGATTGCTGGCCCGGAGCGGAAGTCGCGCGTCATCACCGAGGTCGAGAAGAAGATCATCGCCTACCACGAGGCGGGTCACACTGTGGCCGGGTACTTCTCGCCGCGGGCGGACATCCCCTACAAGGTCACGATCGTCGCGCGCGGCATGGCGGGCGGGTTCACCCGCTCACTGCCCTCGGACGACCGGCGCCTGCAGGACCGCTCGTACTACGAGGCGATGATGACGATGGCGCTCGGCGGACACGTCTCCGAGGAGATGGTGTTCGGTGAGATGACCACCGGCGCACACGACGACATCGGCAAGGTGACCCAGATCGCCCGCAACATGGTGACCCAGTGGGGCATGTCCTCCCGCCTGGGCCCGCGGACGTTCGGCAAGCGCCAGTCGATGGTCTTCCTCGGCCGCGACATCTCGGAGGAGCGCGACTACTCGGAGCGCACCGCCGAGGAGATCGACGACGAGGTCCGCCGCATCATCGACGAAGCGCACGACCGCTGCCGGACCGTGATGGCCGCACACCGCGACCGCCTCGACGCGCTGGCGCAGCGCCTCATCGAGGTCGAGACGGTGGAGGGCGACGACCTCCTCGAGATCCTCGGCCCCGCGGAGGGCCGGCCCCGGCCGGGCGAGATCCCGTCGCAGCCGCAAGCGGGCGTGTCAGCCGAGCCGAAGGCTCCGGAGGCTGCATCCGACGAGGGCGAAGAGGCGCCGCAGGGCCGTCCAGGACTGGCCTGGGGCCAGGGCGGTTCCGGCAGCGAGTAAGCCGCTCTCCTGAGCGAACCAACAGAAGGGCCCCGCGACTGCGGGGCCCTTCTGTTCTGTCGGAGTCCGTCGGAGCACGAGCCTCGCGGGCGCCCTCACTCTGCGGCGTGGGTCGTCTACGCCTCCGCGACCGACGCCTCGGTGGCATCCGACGCCGCCTCAGCTTCGCGGGCGCGGACCGCGCGCATCCGGCGCTGCATCGTCTCGCGCATCACGAGGAACCACGCCGTCGCCGCTAACGCGAGGCCGATCCGGAGCGCTGGATGCTGCTCGAGCTTCCCGTCCTCGTCGAGGACGGCCGTCCCCAGGATGAAGCCCCCGCCCACCCAGACCGAGTTGGCAATCACCGCACCGAGGTAGTCGAGCGGCATCCAGACGCGCAGCGGGATCTTGAGCGCGCCCGCTCCGAACGGTCCGACGGCGCGGGTGACGCTGTGCAGGTGGTAGAAGGGGATCAACCACCTCGCGCGGCCGTCCATGATCGCCGCCCCCATGCGCAGCGAGGGCCCGAGCCGCGTGCTCTGGAGGCGCTCCCCGCCCCAGCGGCCGGCGACGTACGAGATCGTGTCGCCCGTCATCGTCCCCAGTGCCGCGACGATGAACACAAGGGCCACGCTGGCGTCGCCCTGGGAGGCCGCCGCCCCGCCGAGGAACATCATCAGGACGCCCGGGAACACTACCCCCAGCCCAATCGTGCTCTCCGTCAGCGCCGAGACGAACACGATCGGCGTGCCGAAGCGGTCGAACAGGCTGTTGACCGCGACGAACAGCACATCCGTCACCCAGTTCAGGAAGTCGTACGGGGCCGTGATGACGTCGACGGGGTCCAGGAGAGTGCTCCAGGTTCGGGGTGTGCAATAATGATAAAGGCCCGCGGGCGGCGACACGTCTACCGAGCGGTGAGGTTCTCCCGGCCAGAGAGACATCACATGCCCGAGGTGTGCGTCGGCCGTCCCTCGCCCGTTGATCGTGGTGGGGCCGCTCCGTAGACTCGAACGTCTGACCAAACCGTGCGCAACCGCACGACATCTGGTTTGGGCGACACCCAACTGGGAGTGACCGATGTTCGCGATTATCCGCACCGGCGGGAAGCAGTACCGCGTCCAGGAGGGCGACCGCATCAACGTCGAGCTGATCGACGCTGAAGAGGGCGCCGAGGTGACGTTCGACGAGGTGCTGCTCGTCGGCAACGAGAGCAACACCACTGTGGGCTCGCCCACGGTGTCCGGCGCGACCGTGAAGGCGCGTGTGGAGGCCCAGACGCGCGGCCCGAAGGTGACGTTCTTCCACTTCAAGAACAAGACCCGCCAGAGCCGCCAGAAGGGCCACCGCCAGCACGAGACGCGCGTGGTCATCACCGGCATCAGCGCGTAGAGCAGGACCCATCCCACGAGGTCCGCCTCGTGGGCTTCGGGCAGGACAGGACGGAAGCGCCATGGCTCACAAGAAGTCCGGCGGTTCGACGAAGAACGGTCGCGAGTCCGCCGCTCAGCGGCTGGGCGTGAAGCGCTACGACGGCCAGGTGGTCACCGCCGGGTCGATCCTCGTGCGCCAGCGCGGCACCCGCATGCACCCGGGCGAGAACGTCGGCCTGGGCAAGGACCACACCCTGTGGGCCAGGGTGGATGGCATCGTGCGGTTCTCCCCGTACGCCAAGGGCCGCCGCAAGCAAGTGTCCATCGAGCCGGTTGAGGCGTAGCGAACAGCCGCTTCGCCCAATCGCTCAGAAGGCAGAGAAGATGAAGACTGAGATCCACCCCGAGTACCAGACCGCCACGATCACGTGCTCGTGCGGCAACTCGTGGGAGACGCGCTCCACGAAGCCCTCGATGAGCGTCGACGTCTGCAACGCGTGCCACCCGTTCTTCACGGGCGAGCAGCGCATTGTGGACACGGCAGGCCGCGTCGAGCGCTTCCGCCGCCGCTACACCCGCGGCAACAGCGGCAACAGCTAGCCCCAGAGCAGCAGCTCATTCGAACGGGCGGCCTTCGGGCCGCCCGTTCTCGTCTTCGGCCTCCGCGCCGACGACGCCCGCGGCCGGTCACCCGAGGCGCCCAGGGACACGCCGCACTCGTGCGGTACGTCCACCCCCCGTACGCTTGCGACGTGACCCGCGCACACCCCGCTTCCCCCTCCCCGACCTACGGCGGCCAGGCCGTGATCGAGGGCGTAATGATCCGCGGCACGCGGTCGATGGCCGTGGCGGTCCGGGCGCCCGAGGGCGAGATCCTCGTGCGATCCGAGGAGCTCCACGGGCCGCTCTACGTCGGGCTGCTGCGCCGGGTGCCCTTCGTCCGCGGCATCCTCGTCCTCGCGGAGACGCTCATGCTCGGCGGCAAGGCGCTGACGTGGTCCTCGGCGGTCGCTGCGGGCGAGGTGGACGAACGTGGCGAGGCGAAGTCGCTCACGCTGGTCGAGCGCGCGTTCCTCGTCATCACCATGGGGATCGCCCTCGCCATCTTCTTCGCCGGGCCGGTCGCCGCGACGGCATGGCTCGACACGCGCATGGACCAGTGGATCGTGCTCGCGGTGGAGGGCGCGATCCGCATCCTCCTGCTCCTGGGCTACATCTGGCTCATCGGACGCTCGGACGACGTCAGGCGTGTGTTCCAGTACCACGGTGCGGAGCACATGACGATCGCCGCGTACGAGGACGGGCGCGAGCTCACCGTCCCTGCCGTCCGCCGGTATCCGAAGGAGCACCCGCGCTGCGGGACGTCGTTCCTCCTCACCGTCGCATTCGTGTCGATCGTCGTGTTCGCCTTCGCCGGCACTGACCCGCTCTGGTGGCGGCTGGCCTCGAGGCTCGTCCTCATCCCCCTCGTCGCGTCCGTCGCGTACGAGGCGATCCGAATTGCCGGCTTCCATCAGCGCTGGCCGGTGGTGCGTCTGCTCTTCGCCGGGAACATCGCGCTCCAGCTCCTGACCACGCGCCCCCCGGACGACGAGCACATCCAGGTCGCGATCCGCGCGTTCGAGGAAGCACGCGAGGTCGAGTCGCGGCGCTGACGAATTGTCAGCTCTCCTGGCGTCTCGCGGAGGACGCCGGGCGCGACCGGCGTTACAATCCTGAGTAAGTCGCTCAACTACTCAGGAGACTGGTGATGGCAGCTCCGACCGCCCCGCTTCGCGTCGACCGGAACACGCTGCGGGTGAACCAGGCGTTCATCGTCACCTTCACGGTCATCGCCTTCGTCGTGGGAGATGAGCTCGGGCGCTGGTTCGTCCTCGGGACCGGGCTCGTGATGCTGCTCGGGACGCTCGACGAGCGACTCGCACTTTTCAAGCAGGTCCACCGGCGCATCCTGAAGCCGGCAGGCATCCTCGGCCCGGACGTGAAGATCGAGGATCCGATGCCGCACCAGTTCGCGCAGGCGATGGGCTCGGTGTTCCTCCTCGCGGCGTTCGCCGCCCTGGCTGCCGGCGCGACGGGTCTCGGCTGGGTGCTGACCTTCATGGTCGCGGCGCTCGCGCTGCTAAACCTCACCGTCCAGTTCTGCGCCGGGTGCTTCGTCTACTTCCAGCTGGACCGCCGCGGGCTGCTCCCGGCCTCCATCGCGAGCACGCGCGTCGCGCACTAGGACGCGCCGCGCTAGAAGACGGATCCCGTGCTCGAACGACTCATCATCGCCGCCACCGTCCTCGCGCTCATGCTGGTCGCGATCGCCGCAGGCCGCCGCTGGTACGCCTGGCGGAACGACCGCATCGACGCGCGCCTTCGAACTGAGACACCGAGCGGCCCCGGGGCGGCCGACGGACCCCGCATCGTCTACTTCACGACGAAGACCTGCGTCGTCTGCAAGGCGCAGCAGGAGCCGGCGATCGCAGCGGTGCGTGAGCGCATGGGCGACCTCCTGCGCGTCGAGCGACACGACGCCGTCGAGGAGCGCACACTGGCGGATCGCTACGGCGTGCTGACGGTGCCCACGACAGCGGTCTACGACGCATCGGGCGTGCTCGTCACAGTGAACCGCGGCTTTGTCCCCGCCGCCGTGCTGCTCTCGCAGCTCCGCGGCGACGTACCTGCGTTCGAGGGCGGCGCCGTGATGTCGTCCGAGCGCGTCGACGAACGTTCCGCCTGACCCCAACCTCCACCGCAAGCTAGGATGCCCGGCATGAAGGTGACCGTGCTCTCCGGCGGCGTGGGTGCCGCTCGCTTCCTCCACGGCCTCGCGCACGTGGTCGAGCCCTCGTCGATCACCGCAGTGTGCAACGTATCGGACGACCTCACCTGGCACGGCCTCCACGTCTCGCCCGACCTCGACACGGTCATGTACACGCTCGCCGGGCTCGAGGGCGAGCATGGCTGGGGCATCCGCGGTGACACGCACTCCGCCATCGAACGCCTTCGAGAGCTCGGCAGCGACGAGTGGTTCACCATCGGTGACCGCGACCTCGCCACCCACCTCTTCCGCACCGGGCGGCTCCGCGCGGGGAACTCGCTGAGCGAGGTCACCCAGGCGCTCACGGCGGCCCACGGCATCGAGGTGAACGTGCTGCCGGTCACCGACGACCCGCACCCCACAATCGTGAGGACGGACGAGGGCGACCTGCAGTTCCAGGACTACTTCGTGCGCCTCGGTGCCGGCGTCCACGTCACCGGGTTCGACTTCCCGGGTCGCGATGCCCGACCCGCGCCAGGCGTCCTCCGCGCGATCGGCGAAGCGGACGTCGTGGTGATCGCGCCGAGCAACCCTTTCGTCTCCATCACTCCCATGCTCGTCGTGCAGAGCGTGCGGGAGACGCTGGCGAACGCCCCCGGCAGGCGAGTCGCGATCTCCCCGATCATCGCCGGGGCTGTCGTGAAGGGGCCAGCCGCAGCGATGCTCGAATCGCTCGGATACGACGTGTCGGCCACCTCGGTCGCCCGTCTCTACCGCGGGCTCATCGACCTGTTCGTGGTCGACACAGCGGACGAGTCACTCCTGCCCGAGATCCGCGCGCTTGGCATCGAAGCGGTGGCGACGGACACGATAATGACAGGGGACGAGGGCCGTGCGCGCGTGGCGAGGAACGTCCTCGCTGCCGCCGGGTTCGAGCCATGAGCTCCGGGGACGGGCCCGTGAGGCCCGCGGGCGCCGACTTCGTCGTCATCACCGCGGTGAAGGATGCCGGGCAGGCGAAGAGCCGCCTCGGCCCGGACCTTGACCCCGGCACGCGGCGGTCGCTCGTGATCGCGATGGTGGACGATCTGCTCTCGACCGTCCGCGAGGTCTGGCAGGGCCGCGTGGTCGTCGTGAGCCCCGATCCCGTCTACGACGCGATCGCGCACGACCACGGCGCGACCGTCGTCCGCGACCGCGGTGAGGGCTATAACGAGGCGATCGCGCTCGCGCTCTCCACGGTGGCGGGTGCCGAGGCGGCGCTCATCCTCCCCGGCGACCTCCCGCACGCCGACGTCAACCACGTCGCGACGTTGCTGAACGCCCTGGCCGAGCCCGGCGTCAGCGTCATCGCCGCCGAGGACGGTGGCACGCTCGCGCTCGGCCTCACGCCTCCCGACGCCATCGCCCCGGCGTTCGGGCCTGACTCGGCGCGCGCACACGAGGCGGCCGCGAAGGCCGCCGGGCGTCGCGTCACCATCGGACACATGCCCGGCCTCACGCACGACGTGGACACGCTCGACGACCTCGCGCGGGTCTGGGACCGCGTCGGCGAGGCAACGACCGCCCTGCTCGAACACCTCCCGATCCCAACGAGGAGCGCGCCCCGTGAGTGACGCCGAGACCGTCGAGCGGGCCATCCGCTCGCGCCGCTCGATCCGGGGCCTCACCGGGCCCGCCCTGAGCGCCGAGCAGGTGGAGCACCTCGTCTCGCTTGCCTGCACCGCCCCTGCCCCGCACCACACCCGGCCCTGGCGCTTCGCGGAGGTGTCGGCCGGCCGTCGTACCGCTCTTGCGACCGCGATGGGCGAGGCATGGCGCACGGACATGGAGCGCGACGGCGTCCCGCAGGCGCAGCAGGAGAGGGCGCTCCGCCGAACACGGCGCCAGATCGAGTCGGCGCCGACGTTGCTCCTCGGGTGCCTGGTGGCCGACGGGCTGCGCACCTACGAGGACGACCGCCGCGCCCGCGCGGAGTGGGGCCTCGCGCAGCACTCGTTCGGCGCAGCGCTTCAGAACATGCTTCTCGCCGCCTCCACCAGCGGCCTCGCCGCGTTCTGGATCTCGGCGCCGCTGTACGCCCAGGACGCGGTGCGCTCTGCGCTCGACCTCGACGCGTCGTGGCAGCCACAGGCCTTCCTGGCACTCGGCCATCCGTCCGAGGATTATGTCCCGTTCGACCGCCCTGCCCCGGACCTCGGGATCCACTTCGTGCGCCGGTAGGTGTCGTCGGCCGGTGCCCGGCGGCAGGCGGCTCTAACCCCGCACCAGCTCCAGCATCGGCGGGAGTTCGCTGAGCGATCGCACCACGGCCGAGGCGGGCATCGGGACGCCATCGACCTTGCCGTGTCGGTCGAGCAGCACCGCGCGGATACCCGCCGCGGCCGCGGGCTCCACGTCATTGTCGAGCCGGTCGCCGATGACGATCGAGCGGGATGCCTCGGCGCCGACGCGCTCCAGCGCGAGCTGGAAGAAGCGCGGATGTGGCTTCGAGACGCCAGCCTCCTCCGCGGTGAAAGTCTCGTGAAGCAGCTCGAACACCGGCGTGCGCATTAGCGCCGCGTTGCCGTTCGTGGCGGCCACCAGCGTGAAGCCACGCTCGCGGAGCGTCCTGACCGTCTCGACGACGTCGTCGTACGGCTCGAGGGCAGCGTCACGCGCCTCGTAGAAGCGCCGGACGGTCTCGGCGACGGCGGCTTCGTCGTCCACGCCCCGCTCACGCAGAGCCTGGCGGAACGACCGGTCGCGAGCCGCGATCAGCGAGCCCTTGAAGGACTTCGCGGCGCGGTCTCGCGACTCCTGCAACGCCTGAGGCGTGACGACGCGGCCCGTGCGCTCGGAGAGGTACGCGGCCGCCACGACGAGTCCCGCGGCAAGCGACGCGCGGAAGTCGACGAGCGTGCCATCGACGTCGAAGAACACGTGGGAGACGCGGAACGGCGGACCTGCCATCACGAGCGCCCCCTGCCGCTACTACCGGTTGAGGTTCACCAGCTCGCCGGACTCCAGGTCGATGCGCCGGTAGTAGCAGTCGCGCGGCTCGCCGGCGGCATTCTTGGTGTGGCAGATGCCACCCCGCCGTGGGCGCACGATGTAGAGGAGCGAGTTCTGTTCGCAGTTCACGCGCACCTCGACCAGGTCGAACGTCTCGCCCGAGGTCTTCCCCTTCTCCCAGAGTTCGTTCCGGGAGGTGCTCCAGAACACCGCGGACCGTGTCTCGATCGCCTTCTGCAGCGCCTGGTCGTTCACGTAGGCGACGAGGATCACCTCGCGTGTGTCAGCGTTCTGCACGGCGCAGGGGATGACGTGCGAGTCCCCCACCTTCGCGAGCTTCTCGAAGTCGAGCGTGAGGGTCGTGCCCTCTTCGAGCTGGTTCGTGTCGGCCACGGGTCTCTCCCGTCCTGCTTGCTGATCTCGATCGTGCGGCTGGGCCTGGTGTGGCAACCGGCGCGGGGTGGCGAATCTCGGATCCGGCGATCAGGCCGTCGCCGGCGCCTGGGCGGTCTCGACCGGCCGGATGGGAATGCCCCGATCGGCGAGGTACTGCTTCAACGTGGGGATGTCGTACGTGCCGAAATGGAAGATCGATGCGGCGAGGACCGCGTCCGCTCCGCCCTCCGTGAACGCGTCATAGAGGTGCTCGGGCTTCCCGGCGCCGCCGGACGCGATGACCGGCACTTCGACCGAGTCCGAGATCGCGCGGAGCAGGCCGAGGTCGTAGCCGTCCTGGTGGCCGTCCGTGTCCATGGACGTCACCAGGAGCTCACCGGCGCCGCGCTCGGTCGCCTCGCGCGCCCACTGGACCGCGTCGATGCCCGTCGCGGTGCGGCCGCCGTGGATGAAGACTTCCCACCGTTCCGGCCCCACGCGCTTCGCGTCGACGGCGACGACGATGCACTGTGAACCGAACCCCTTCGCGCCTTCCTCGATCAGCTCCGGCCGCTGGATGGCGGCGGTGTTGATCGAAACCTTGTCCGCGCCCGACTCAAGCATGAGACGCACGTCCTGCGGCGTGCGCACGCCTCCGCCTACGGTGAGTGGGATGAACACCTGGTCCGCCGTGTTGCGGATCATGTCGTAGACGCTCGTTCGCGCCTCGGAGGAGGCGGTGATGTCGAGGAAGACGAGCTCGTCGGCGCCCTGCGCGTCGTACTGCGCGGCCAGCTCGACGGGGTCCCCGGCGTCACGCAGCTCGACGAAGGAGACGCCCTTCACGACCCGCCCTCGATCGACGTCGAAGCAGGGGATGATCCGGCGGGTCAGCATGGGATGTTCCGAGCCTTGGCACGGTCCTCAGTCGGTGAAGAGCCGCGTGGGCTAGACCGCGGCGGCGGTGAGGGCCTCGGGGAGCTTGATGTCTCCAGTGTAGAGCGCGCGCCCGACAATCGCCCCCTCGACACCGCAGTCCGACAGGCGCTGGATATCCTCCACGGTGCCGACGCCGCCGGCGGCGATGACCTTCACGGAGGTGGCCGAGGTCAGGCGCTCGTACATCTCGAAGTTCGGACCGTTCGTGACGCCGTCGCGGAGGATGTCCGTGTAGACGATGCGCTGGACGCCCTGCGCGGCGAGGCGCTCGATGAACTGCAGCGCGTCCAGGTCCGTGGCCTCGGTCCAGCCCTGGAGGCTGACCTTTCCCTCGCGCGCATCGACGGACACGATCAGGCGGTCGCGGGCGACGGCGATCGACTCGCGGAGGAACTCCGGGTCCTTCACCGCGCCGGTGCCGATGACGACGCGGTTCACGCCTTCGTCCAGCATGCCGCGCACCATCTCCACCGTGCGGATGCCGCCGGACGTCTGCACCGCGCAGTTCACGGAATCGACGATCTTCGAGACGACGGCGGCGTTCGTGCGCTGCCCGGTCTTGGCGCCGTCCAGGTCGACGACGTGGATGCGATCGGCGCCCTGGGAGGCCCAGCGCACCGCCATGGCGATCGGGTCCTCACCGAACACCGTCTCGCGCGAGTAGTCCCCCTGCGCGAGGCGCACGCAGCGGCCTCCCAGGATGTCGATAGCCGGAATGATCTCCACGGAGCCAGTCCCCTCTCGGACCTAGCGCGCCCCTACCCCCTCGGGCGCGATCGAACCTCGCTCCTTCGCGAGGCGCAGGAAGTTCGCGTACAGCTGCAGCCCCCACCGCGAGGACTTCTCGGGATGGAACTGCGTCGCGATGACGTTTCCCCGGCCGACCACGGACGGGAACGTCACACCGTCATAGTCGGTCTCGCCCAGGACGACTGAATCGTCGCTCGGTGCGGGGTGGTACGAGTGCACGAAGTAGAAGAACGAGTCGTCAGGGATGCCCTCGAAGACCGGGTGGTCGACGCGCATCCTGACGGTGTTCCAGCCCATGTGCGGGACGGTCATGCCGCTCGGGAAGCGCACGATCTTGCCGGGCAGCACCCCGAGGCAGTCGTGGCGCCCGCCCTCCTCCGAGTAGTCGAACAGCGCCTGCTGTCCCATGCACACACCGAGGAACGGCCGGTCCGATGCGATGTACGCGAGGATCGGCTCCACGAGCCCTGCGGCGCGGAGATTCGCCATGGTGTCTTCTGCTGCACCCACGCCTGGCACGATCAACGCCTTAGCGCGGACAACGTCATCGGGCCGCGCGGAGACCTTTGGCTCCACGCCGGCATGGACCACGGCACGCGCGACGCTACGCAGGTTGCCCGCGCCGTAGTCGACGATCACCACATCCATGCGAACCTGCCGTGATGCGCTGGCCTGATCTGGCGGCCGGTGGCGTTGCTGTGCATCCAGTGTACCGCCCACCCTCGCAGCGTCATGTTGCCTCGAGGTGAACCACCGGCGAGAGTCCGGATCGGTCGAATGGGACGCGTGTCACGCGTTCACGGTGAGCCCCGAGGGGGCACATATACTCGGCACATGACGCAGCCGAGCATCTCCGAGACGCGCGAGTACGAGGCCGCACGCGAACGGGTCGAGGAGCTTCGGACGCAGATCCGCTACCACGACTACCGCTACTACACCCTCGCGCAGCCTGAGATCGGCGACTCCCAGTACGACGCGCTCCTGCGCGAGTTGCGCGCCCTCGAGGATGAGTTCCCTGAGCTCATCACCCCCGACTCGCCGACGCAACGCGTCTCGGGCGAGCCGGCCGAGGGCTTTGCCGTCGTCGAGCACCGCGAGCCGATGCTCTCGCTGTCGAACGTGTTCGAACGCGACGAACTCCTTGCCTGGTACCGCCGGATGGTGCGGCTCGTCGAGCGCAATGACTTCGTCTACGTCTGCGAACCGAAGATCGACGGACTCGCGATCTCACTCGTCTACCGCGACGGGCGGTTCGAGTACGGCGCCACGCGCGGCGACGGGTTGCGAGGCGAGGACATCACGAGCAACCTCCGCACGATCCGCTCGATCCCCCTCGTCCTCCAGGCGGATGCGCGTTCCCTCCCCGCGGCCTTCGAGGTCCGCGGCGAGGTGTACCTCTCCAAGCAGGAGTTCCGCCGGCTGAACGAGCAGCGGGCGGAGGCGGGCGAACAGCTCTACATGAACCCACGGAACACGGCGGCGGGGTCGCTGCGCCAGCTCGACCCACGCGTGACCGCGAGTCGCCGTCTCGACGTGTTCATCTACCAGCTCGGCTGGGTAGACGGCGACCGGCCGGTCACCAGCCACTCCGAGGCAATCACCTGGCTGCGCTCGCTGGGCTTCACGACGAACCCGCTGACCGAGACGTTCAGCGACGTCGAGCAGGTCGCGGCCTTCTGTGAAAGCTGGGTCGAACGCCGGGACGCGCTGGAGTACGAGATCGATGGCGTCGTGATCAAGGTGGACGACCTCGCGACGCAGCGCGCCCTGGGCATCGTCGGCCGCGAGCCGCGGTGGGCGACGGCATGGAAGTTCCCCGCGGAGCAGGCCGTCACGCGGCTGAGGGACATCCAGGTCTCGGTCGGCCGGACGGGCGTCCTCACGCCGTTCGCCGTCCTCGAGCCCGTGTTTGTCGGAGGCGTCACGGTCTCGATGGCGACGCTCCACAACCTCGACCACATCCGCGGGCTCGACATCCGCGCCGGCGACGACGTGATCGTCCAGCGCGCCGGCGACGTCATCCCGCAGGTCGTGGGGCCGGTGCTGTCGCGCCGCGAGGGCGACCTCCCCGTCTTCGAGATGCCGTCCACGTGTCCGGTATGCGGGACGCCCGTCGCCCATGACGACGGGGAAGCGGCCTACTACTGCCCCAACCGCGAGTGTCCGACGAAACTGGCGCGCCTCATCGAGCACTTCACCTCGCGCGGCGCGCTCGACATCGAGGGGTTCGGCGAAGAGCGCTCAGCGATGCTCGTCGACCGGGGATTCGTCACCTCGCTCGCGGACCTGTACGACCTGCCAGAAAAGCGCGAGCAACTCCTGCAGGTCGAAGGCATTGGCGCGAAAACCCTGGATGCGATGTTCGAAGAGCTCGAGAAGAGCAAGCGCCAGCCGCTCCACCGCCTCCTGATCGCCCTCGGCATCCGCCACGTCGGCGGCGAGACGGCCCGCGCCCTCGCGCGGCACTTCGGGTCGATGCAGGCGTTGCACGAGGCGTCGGTCGACGAGATCAAGGGCGTGGACGGCGTCGGCCCGATCGTCGCGGAAGCCGTCCACGAGTACCTGCACGACGAGGAATACGAGCGACTCATCGACGCGCTTGCCGCGCATGGCCTGCGCATGGACGAGGACGTCGCTGCCCGCGGCGGAATCCTCGAGGGCGAGACCATCGTGGTTACCGGGTCACTCGAACGCTGGAGCCGAAACGAGGTCGAGGAGCTGATCAAGTCCCTCGGTGGCAAGGTCACGGGATCCGTGTCGAAGAAGACCTCGTTCGTCGTCACGGGCGAGGGCGGGGGATCGAAGCGCGACAAGGCGGAGGCGCTGGGAGTCGAGCTGAAGGACGAGGCGGCGTTCGTCGCGTTCCTCGCCGAGCGCGGCTGGAGTGCAGGCGTATAACGCATCGTAGCCCTGCCTATGGCCACCCGTTCGCACCGCCGAGTCACGCGTCCCGTGGAAACGCTAGCCTCCTCGCTGCGACAGGACGAGCCGCGAGGTAGCAGGATGACCACCACCGCCGATGTGAAGCGGTACCGCGGGTTTCTCGCCGACGAGGCAGACGGCGTGTTCATGTACGCCCGCCTCGCGGAGCTGGAGGAGGACCCCGACCTCCGCGAGATCTACCGGAAGCTCTCCGAGAGCGAAGTGCGTCACCTGGACCTCTGGCGTGAGCAGCTCCGAGCCGCCGGCGCCGATGACACCCCTCCCTCACCGTCTCGTCGGATCCGCCTCATCATGTGGATCGCGCAGCGCTTCGGGATCGACACGGTCCTCCCCATCATCAAGACGATGGAGAGCGACGCGACCGCCATGTACACGGGGATCGCCGTGGCGGAAGAAGCCGGGCTGCCGGGCGACGAGACGTCGCACTACCGCCTCTTCGATGCGCTCAGTCACCGCCAGCAACGCGAGGGCGTCTCGGGATCGGTCATCGGCCGGGTAGAGACCCGGCACCGCGCGCTCGGTGGCGGCAACGCCCTGCGCGCCGCCGTCCTCGGCGCCAACGATGGACTCGTCTCGAACCTCGCGCTGGTGGCAGGCTTCGCCGGCGCCGACCCCGGCCAGGGGCCGATCGTCCTCGCCGGCGTGGCGGGACTCGTCGCGGGCGCGTGCTCGATGGCGCTCGGCGAGTGGATCTCGGTCACCTCGTCGCGCGAGGCGGCCGAGGCACAGCTTCGCGTCGAGCGGGAGGAGCTGGTGATTGCCCCCGAGGACGAGGCGGAGGAGCTCGCCCTCATCTACCAGGCCCGCGGCCTCCCCCGGGATGCGGCTGAGCAGCTCGCCCGGCAGATGATCGCGGATCCCGAACACGCCCTGTCCACGCTCGCGCGCGAAGAGCTGGGCATCGTCCCGGAGGAGCTCGGGTCGCCGTGGACCGCGGCGATCGCATCGTTCATCCTGTTCGCCCTCGGGGCGATCATCCCGGTCTTCCCCTTCTTCTTCGGAAGCGGCACCAGCTTCGTTGCGATCGGCGCGGCGGCCTCCGGCGCCGGGCTCTTCGCGCTCGGCGCGGCGATCACCCTGCTCACCGGCCGAAGCTGGGTCTACGGCGGCGGGCGCCAGCTCGTCCTCGGGCTGGCCGCCGCCGTGATCACCTATGTGATCGGTGGCCTCGTCGGCGGTGTGGCGGGCGTCTGACATGCGCCCGTCCGACCTCCTGCCCTCGGCGCCCCCGGACGATGTTGCCGCCGAGGCGACCGAGCGCCGCTACTCCTCGCACCTGAGGGACGTTGTCTTCGGCGCGATCGACGGGACAGTGACGACCTTCGCCGTGGTCGCGGGCGCGATCGGGGCGGAACTCTCGGGCGGAGTCGTGCTCGTCCTCGGGCTCGCGAACCTCCTCGCCGACGGGCTCTCGATGGCCGTTGGCAACTACCTCGGTGAGCGGTCCGATGAGCAGGCGGAGGATCGCACCCGTCGCAGGACGGAGGAGGTGATCCGCAAGCGCCCCGAGGACGCCGAGGTGGAGCTCCGCGTCCACTACGCCAGGCTCGGAGTCGCGAACACCGAGCTCGAACACATCGTGGATGCCGTCACCTCGGACCGCGATGTCTGGGTCGAGACGCTCATGCGCAGCCGCTTTGGCCCGCGCGAGAACCGGCGCGACCCTCGGGTTGCAGCGCTCGTCGTCTACATCTCGTTCGTGACTGCCGGCACGATGCCGCTGCTCGTGTTCATCGCCGAGGCGCTCGGGGCGGACTTCGGAGCCGCGCTGTTCCCGCTTGGAATGGCAGCGACGGCTGCCACGTTCTTCGGAGTCGGCGCGCTCAAGGGGTACGTGGTCGCCCGTCCGTGGTGGCGCGACGGCCTGGAGACGCTCGCCCTCGGAGGCACCGCGGCAGCGGTCGCCTACTCCGTGGGGTGGCTGCTCCGCGGGCTCGTCGACGCCGCCTGATCGCCCCATCTGTAACATGAGAGCGGTTGCTGGGGCCTCCGAGGCGTACCTATACTCGGCCTGTCGCACTCCCCAGCGGCGAGCTCCCGGCCTTCTCCCCACGTTTAGGTCCGGTTGATCCTTGATCAATCCACTGTCCTCGTTCCTGGGGATGTTCTCGCATGACATCGCCATCGACCTCGGTACCGCGAACACGCTGGTCAGCGTGCGCGGCCGCGGCATCGTCATCGATGAGCCCTCGGTCGTCGCGATCGACCGCGTGTCGAAGCGCGTCCTCGCGATCGGCGCGGAGGCGAAGCGCATGGTCGGGCGGACGCCCTCCTCGATCATCGCGGTCCGCCCGCTCCGCGACGGCGTGATCTCGGACTTCGCCGTCACCGAGAAGATGCTGCAGTACTTCATCCGCCAGGTGCACGAGCGTTTCGGCCTCGGCATCCCGAAGCCGCGCGTCGTCGTCGGCATCCCGTCCGGGGCGACCGAGGTGGAGAAGCGCGCCGTGCATGACGCCGCCATGGCCGCTGGCGCCCGCTCCGCGTACCTCATCGAAGAGCCGATGGCCGCCGCGATCGGCTCCGACCTGCGCGTCATGGACGCCGCCGGATCGATGGTCATCGACATCGGCGGCGGCACGACCGAGGTGGCCGTGCTCGCCCTCGGCGGCATCGTCCGGTCCCAGTCCGTCCGGGCCGCGGGCGACGCGATGGACCAGGCGATCGTCGACTACGCCCGACAGGTCCACAACATGCTCATCGGAGAGCGCTCGGCCGAGCAGGTGAAGATCGAGGCCGGGTCCGCCTTCCCGCTGGACGACGAGTGGAGCATCGACCTCCGCGGGCGCGACCTCGCGACCGGGCTCCCGAAGTCAGTCGAGATCTCGACCGTCGAGGTGCGCGACGCCCTCTCGCCTGTCGTGAACGAGATCGTCCGGACCGTCCGGGCAAACATCGAGACGACACCGCCTGAGCTGGTGGCCGACCTCATGCTCCATGGGATCGCGATGGCGGGCGGCGGCGCGCTCCTGCGCGGCCTCGACCGCAAGATCGCGACCGAGACGCGCTTCCCCGTGTACGTCGCGGACGAGCCTCTCCGCGCGGTCGTGCGTGGCTGCGCCGCCGCGCTCGAGGAGGCGGACACCCTCCAGCGCGTGCAGTCGGCGGTGGCCACCCGCCGACCCCCGAGATAGGCGGAGGTAGCGCTCAGATGACCGCGGCGCGCCCCTTCGACCGCTCGGGCGCGACGAGTCTCCTCCCACCCGGCTCTCGCGCCACTGAGTCACAGGCGGCCTCTCGCGAGGGGAGGGGCGCCTCGTGACGAGCGCGCGAAGCGCAGCCTGGTTCTCCGGGATCTTCCTCGTGGCACTGCTCCTGCTCGCGCTCTCGCCCCTCCCGGTCGCCGGGGAACTCGAGAGCCGAGCGAGCACGGCAGTCGCGCCCGCGGTCGACGTCGTCCGCAGCGCGATCAGCCCCATCTCGGACGTGGTGCTGAACGCCGGCCAGATCTCCGAACTCTCGGAGGAGAACGCCGCGCTCCGCCAGGAGCTGTCCCGCACGCAGGCCGACCTTGCCTCGCTCCGCGAGGGCCGTATCGCGCTCGAGCAGGCGAACGCGCTGATCGCGAGCGTGGGCGCCGAGGCCGGCGCGACCACGACCGCGACGGTCATCCTCCGCGACCCGGCCCCCGGACGGCAGAGCGTCGTCCTCAACCAGGGCAGCAGCGCCGGGGTGCGCGTGGGGCAGCCAGTCCTCGGCAGCGGGGCGACGCTGCTGGGCATCGTCACCGAGGTCAACGAGACCCGCGCGCGCGTCCGATTGATCACCGACCGGGAGAGCGCGATCGCAGCCCTCCTCCAGTCCTCACGCACGGCAGGTTCGCTGGTCGGCGATGGGCGTCGTCTCCACCTCGACTTCGTACCGCTCGACGTCGCCGTGGCGCCGGGCGATGTGGTCCTCACGAGCGCGCTCGGTGGGCTGCTGCCCCCGGGCCTCCTCGTCGGCCGGGTGTCCGAGGTCGAAGCCCCCGGCCAGGAGCTCCACCAGCGGATCGTCGTCGACCCGCTCGGAGACCTCGAACGCATCGAGCAGGTGCTGATCATGACCGGGTTCCGCCCCGGCACCGACCTCGAGCCATCCACAGAGCGGAACCAGTGACGGCGGTCCTGGTGGTGCTGGCGATGCTGTCTGCCCCGCTCCAGGCGGCGATCACCACCGCGCTGGTGCGCGATCCGCTGGCAGCGCCGGTGATCCCGGTCGCGCTCGTCGCCGCCTGGGGGGCCGTCCGCCGCCCCGACGAGACCTGGGTGGCGATCCTCCTGCCGGCGGTCGTCCTCGGCGTCGCCTCCGAGGAGCGCGTGGGCTGGTTCCTGCTCGCTCTGCTCCCGGCGCCCGCCATCGCGACACTGGTTGCGCGTCAGTCGGACCGAAACGTCGTCGCCTTCTGGCAGCGCGTGGCGAGGGCGGGCGCCGCCGCCGGCGTGGGGGCGGCATCCTACGCCATCGTCCTCGCGCTCGCCGGCGGCCTCGCGGGCGAGCTCCCCGCCCGGTCCGGTGCGATCGTCGCCGCTGCGGCGCTCAGCGGCCTGCTCGCGGTGCTCGTCGCGCTGTGCCTGTGGCCGTTCCGTCCCCGGCAGCGTGGGCTGTTCGAATGACACGCCTGAGCCCGGCGCAGCGGATTCGCATCCTGCAGGGTGTGCTCCTCGGCGCGCTGCTCGTGGTCGGCGTGCGCGCCGCCAGCATGCAGTGGCTCGACCCGGCCATCCCACCCGACTACGGCGACGGCCTCGCACCTCGCGCCCTCGACGTGGAACCGTCTCGTGGACTCATCGTCGACCGCGACGGGGAGATCCTCGCACGAAACGAACCGCGCTTCCGCGCGCTGCTCGTCCCCGGTGAGCTGCCAGCGGACGAGGAGGGTCGCCGTGACGCCCTGCTCGCGCTGGAGACCGCCTCGGGGATCGCGTTCGCGGACCTCGAGGAAGCCGCGTCCACGGGGCTCGCCGTCGTCGACCCGTTCGCGCCGGTGGTCGTCGAGCAGGACCTCGAGCCGGACGAAGCAATCCGGCTGCGCGCCCGGCTGGCCGGCCTCCCGGGAATGCGAGTCGAGGCAGCGCCCTCGCGGACGTACATCGCCGAGCCGACGCTGGCCCACATCCTTGGTTATGTCGGGAAGATCCCGGCGGAGGACGCCGAGGCCCTCACGACGCGCGGGTATCCCCTCGACGGCCAGGTGGGGCTCTCGGGCGTCGAGGCGGTGTACGAGACCAACCTGCGTGGGCTCCCGGGCCGTCGCCTCGTGCTCTCCGATCCGCAGGGCCGCGAGGTCGAGCTGCTCGCCTCCGACGCAGCCCAGCCCGGGGCCGACGCGGTGCTCTCGATCGACCTCGACCTCCAGCGGGCGACCGCCGCCGCACTCGCCCGCGGGATGCAGGCCGGTCTCTCGATCGTCCGGACGGGCACGGGCCAGAAGCGCGAGGCGCCGATCCCGCTGGGTGCCGCCCTCGTGATGGACGTGAAGACGGGTGAGCTGCTGGCGTCGGTCTCCCTACCCTCTTACGACCCCAACCTGTTCGTCAGTGGGACCGACGAGGCGATCGCGCGGCTCTTCGAGGACAGGGCGAACCCGCTGATCGACCGGACGTTCATGTCGCCCCGTTCGCCGGGTTCGATCTTCAAGCCACTCGTCGCCCTCGCGGCGCTCGAAGAAGGCGTCGCCACCCCGGACACCGTGATCTACTCCCGTGGCGCGATCACCATCCCGGACCAGTACCAGCCCGGCACGGTGTACGTCTTCCGCGACTGGATGGCGCACGGCAACGTCGACATGCGGCGCGCCCTCGCCCGCTCCTCGGACGAGTACTTCTACTACATGGTCGGCGGCTACGAGGACTTCGTAGGCATGGGTCCGGATGCCCTCGCGAAGTGGGCCCGTGCCGCGGGACTGGGGCGCCCCACCGGCCTGGACCTCCCCGGGGAGATTGGCGGACTGGTGCCCGACACGAGGTGGAAGGAAGCAGAGTTCGACGAGCAGTGGGTGCTCGGTGACTCGTACCCGTTTGCCATCGGCCAGGGCTACCTCACCGTGACGCCGATCCAGATGGCGGTCCTCACGGCCGCGATCGCGAACGGCGGCGACCTCCTCCAGCCGCGTGTCGTCCACGCCCTCCGCGCGGAGGGCGTGGTGAAGTCCCTTCCACGCGTGACGACCGGACACATCGACGCGGCACCCGAGCACTTCCAGATCGTCCGCGAGGGGATGCGCGACGCGGCCGCCGTCAGCGGAACGGCGTACACCGGCGTCCCCGCTGGCGTGACGATGGGCGGCAAGACCGGGACCGCCGAGTTCGGCCAGCCCTACCCGGACGGCGAGTTCGACACCCACGGCTGGTACATCGGCTTCGCGCCCTATGACGATCCCCAGGTCGCCGTGGTCGTCTACCTGGAGTACGGGGTGGGCGCGACGCACGCGGGGCCGGTCGCGAAGGAGATCCTCGAAGCGTACTTCGCGCAGCAGCGCGAGCAGTCGCCCCCGCAGGCAGGTGCGACGCCGTGAGCCTCGTCATGGCGGTGGCCCGGCGCGCGGTGCCGGATCCGGCGCTCCTGCTGGCGGTGCTGGGGCTGGTGAGCGCCGGCCTGCTGATGATCCGTGCGGCGACGATGCCCGCCCCGGGGGCGCTTTCCGGCGAGACGATGCGGCAGCTCTTCTACGGTGTCGTGGGCCTCATCGCGCTCGCGGGCGCATCGCGGCTCCACGTGGGCGTCCTGCGCCGCCTCGCGCCGATCATCTACGCCGGCAGCATTGCCTCCCTGCTGCTCGTGCTGGCGCTCGGCTCCGAGGAGTTCGGAGCCCGCCGGTGGATCTCGCTGGGCGGCGGCGTCACCGTGCAGCCTTCGGAGTTCGCGAAGATCGCGACGGTCATCGCCATCGCGGCGTACGCAGCGGAGCGCGAGCCCGGTGTCCGCTTCACGCTCGTGTCACTGGCGCTCGCGCTGCTCCCGGCGGCGCTGGTGCTCGTCGAGCCCGACCTGGGCACCACGCTGGTCATCGCAGTGGTGTGGGTGGCCCTCATGGCGACGTGGGGCGTCTCCTGGCGCGTCATCGGCGGCATGGGCGCCCTCGCCGTCTCCGTGCTGCCGATCGCGTTCGCGGTCGCCGTGCCGGCGTACCAGCGCGAACGCCTCGAGGTGTTCTTTCACCCGGAGCGCGACCCTCTCGGCAGCGGTTTCACGATGCGCCAGGTAGAGATCGCGCTGGGTGCGGGCGGCATCCATGGCCAGGGCATCGAGGGCGCACCGTCCGCCCTCGACGGCGTGGCGACACGGGCGTCGGACTTCGCGTTCGCTCAGCTGGCCGAGCAGATGGGCCTGATCGGCACGCTGTTCGTGCTCGTCCTCTTCGCGCTGCTGGCGTGGCGCGGGCTGGAGGCCGCCCTGCGCGCTCCTGACCGCTTCGGCCGGATCCTCGCGGGAGGACTCACCGCGACGATCGTGCTCCAGGCGCTGATGCATACCGCCGTGAACACGCGACTCTTCCCGGCCACCGGCATCCCGCTGCCGTTTGTCTCGACGGGTGGTTCCGCCCTCGTCGGGATGTGCCTGTCGGCGGGGCTGATCCTCGCGGTCGCCGCCGAGCGGACGCCGCCCCTGACCGATGTCTGGCGTCGCGACCGCTGAGCATCACCGGGCACGGACTCCGCCGAGGGACACAGAAGGGCCGCCCTCGCGGGCGGCCCTTCGTGTGTGCGTGTTGCCTCGACGCAGCCGATGCTACGAGGTGAGCGCCGGCTCCTCGGGCTGCACGGTCTGGCCGGCCTCCCGTGCGAATGCCACCTCGCCGTCGACGTAGTCGACGCGAACCGTGTCGCCCTCGGTGTAGCGCTCCTGGAGCACCGCGTCCGAGAGCGGGTCCTCGATCTGGTTCTGGATAACGCGGCGCAGCGGCCGCGCACCGAACACCGGATCGAACCCGTCCTTGCCGAGGTGGTCGAGCAGCGCGTCCGTGACGGCGAGAGACATGCCCTTCGCCTTCAGGTTGTCGCGCAGGTCGTCCAGCTCGAGGTTCACGATCTCGCGGATGTGCTCCGGCTGGAGGGCGCGGAACACGACCGACTGGTCGATGCGGTTGAGGAACTCGGGCCGGAAGACCCGCTTCATCTCCTCCTCGACGCGCTGCTTCATCCGCTTGTAGGCGTCCTCGGCGTTCTTGACCTCGTCCTGCGCGGTCGCGAAGCCGACGCGCGAATCCTTCCGGATGAGGTCAGACCCGACGTTGGACGTCATGATGATGATCGTGTTCCGGAAGTCGACCTTCCGTCCCTTCGCGTCGGACAGGTGCCCGTCGTCGAAGATCTGGAGCAGCATGTTGAACACGTCCGGGTGCGCCTTCTCGATCTCGTCGAGGAGGATGAGGCAGTAGCTCTTCCGCCGCACCAGGTCGGTCAGCTGGCCGCCGTCGTCGTAGCCGACGTAGCCCGGAGGCGAGCCGACGAGACGCGAGACGGTGTGCTTCTCCATGAACTCGGACATGTCGATGCGCACGATGTTGTCGCGCGAGCCGAACATGAACTCGCCGAGCATCTCCGCCATGTAGGTCTTACCGACGCCGGTCGGGCCGAGGAACATGAAGACGCCGATGGGGCGCTTCGGGTCCTTCAGGCCGGCGCTGGCGCGGCGGACGGCGCGGGCGACAGCCTCCACGGCTTCGTCCTGGCCGATGACCTTGTCCTTGAGGTACTGCTCCATTTCGAGCAGCCGCTTGGACTCCTCCGCGGCGATGCGAGACAGCGGGACACCGGTCCACTGCGAGATGACGTCGCGGATGTCGTCCTCGGACACGACCGGCTGGTCGGTCCCGCGCTGCTCCTCCAGCTCCTGCTCGAGCTCTTCGAGCTGAGACTGCAGGCGCACTTCGCGCTCACGGAGCTCCGCGGCGTACTCGTACTGCTGGTTGGCGATCGCCTGGTCCTTCTCGCGCCGGATCGCCTCCAGGCCGCTCTGGACCTCGCGGACCGAGGGCGGCGTGGCGTGCCGGCGGATGCGGACGCGGGCGGCAGCCTCGTCGATGAGGTCGATCGCCTTGTCTGGCAGGAACCGGTCGGACACGTAGCGCGAGGAGAGCTCGGCTGCCGCGCGCAGCGCCTCGTCCGAGATCCGGAGCTTGTGGTGCTCCTCGTAAGCCGGGCGCACGCCCTGGAGGATCGAAATCGTGTCCTCCACTGACGGCTCGTCCACCTTCACCGGCTGGAAACGTCGCTCCAGCGCGGCGTCGCGCTCGATGTGCTTGCGGTACTCGTCGAGCGTGGTCGCGCCGATCGCCTGGATCTCGCCCCGGGCAAGGGCCGGCTTCAGGATGTTCGCCGCGTCCACGGCTCCCTCGGCGGCTCCCGCCCCGACGAGCATGTGCAGTTCGTCAATGAACAGCACGCAGTTGCCGGCGGACTTGATCTCCTCGATGACCTTCTTCAGGCGCTCCTCGAACTCGCCGCGGTACTTCGTGCCCGCCACGAGCAGGCCGATGTCCAGCGTGAGCATGCGCTTGCCGAGGAGGGTGTCCGGCACGTCGCCGTTGATGATGCGGTGGGCGAGGCCCTCCGCGATCGCGGTCTTGCCGACACCCGGCTCGCCGATGAGCACGGGGTTGTTCTTGGTGCGGCGCGAGAGGATCTGGATGACACGCTCGATCTCGCCGTCGCGCCCAACGATCGGGTCGAGCTGACCCGCGCGCGCCATCGCGGTGAGGTCCACGCCGAGCTGGTCGAGCGTGGGCGTCCGCACGGCGCGGCCACCCGCCGCCGCGGCCTGGCCCGTGGCCTGGCCGCCCTGCGGCTGCGACTGCGCGAGGATGCGCTGGGTCTCGGCGCGCACCCGCTCGAGGTTCACGCCGAGGCTCTCGAGCACGCCCGCCGCGATGCCTTCGCCCTCGCGGACGAGGCCGAGCAGGAGGTGCTCCGTGCCGATGTACGAGTGCTGCAGCCGGCGCGCCTCGTCGACGGCCAGCTCGATGACCTTCTTCGCGCGCGGCGTCAGGCCGATCTCACCGGAGGCCTGGCGATCGCCACGCCCGATGATGAACTCGACCGCCGAGCGGACCTTGTTGAGTTCCACCCCGAGGTTCGCGAGGACCTTGGCAGCGACGCCGTCACCCTCGCGCACCAGGCCGAGCAGCAGGTGCTCGGTGCCGATGTAGGAGTGGTTGAAGCGCTGCGCTTCCTCCTGAGCAAGGGTCAGGACGCGGCGTGCACGCTCCGTGAACTTATCGAACCGGTCGGCCATGTGTTGGCTCCGTTCGCCTTCCTCGAGTCCCCCATCCGGACGTCTGTCCGTCTGAGGGGGGCCTGATCCAAGGCTACCACAGGCCCCGACTGCTCCCTCTGAGTGAAGCATGCCGCTGCGTCCCGAGCACCGCTCGGTTGTTGCCATTCCATTGTGGGTGGGGGAGACACCCGGCGCCAGTGCGTGACTTCCCGGTCTGAGAGGACCCCAGGCAGTCGTCTGGTTCGAAGTGGACCAGGGCCGGGCTCGCGGACGCCGATGTCCGCCCGACCGGGAGTTTCGTGAGATCAAACGCGCCGGTTGGATCATACCAACCGGCGCGTCCTGGCGTTCTGCGCTCGCCCCGAGAATCGGGGAGGTTACGAACCAGAGGACTCTTCCTCGCGCTCGGCGAGGTCCGCCTGCGCCTGCTGCATCGCGGCCTGCATGGCCGTGAGCACCGGGCCCTCGTCCTGCATTGCCGCCTGGCGGGCCTGCTGGTCCTCCTGGCGGGCGGCGGCCGCCTGCTCGCGCCGCTCGGTGTCGGCCGCGGCCTGGGCGGCTCGCTCGGCGTAGCGGCTCGCGAGCGAGCTGGACTCGTCCGGGAACGCCTTGGTGGCGTCCTCCGGTAGCTCCGTCACGCGCCCGTCGGCGTCGAACTGCCACCCACGGATGAGCGCCTCGTTGCGCGCTTCGCGCAGGGAGAGGCCCAGCCGGTGCCGGTCGTGCTCGATGCGCACGATCTTCAGCGGGACGATGTCACCCTCCTGCACGACCTCCTCCGGGTGGCCAATCCGGCGGTCCACCAGCTCGGAGACATGCACCAGGCCCTCCACCGGGCCGGGCAGGCGCGCGAAGGCGCCGAAGGCCACCAGCTTGGTGATGACGCCCGGGACGACGTCGCCCACCTGGTAGCGGGTGATGAGCTGCTCCCACTCCTCCGGGGACGCCCGGCGGATGGAGAGAGCGATCTTCTTGGTGTCCAGGTCCACCTTCATGACGTAGACCTGCACCTCGTCGCCCACCTTGAAGAGGTCCTCCGGGTTCGCGTTGCGATCCCAGGAGAGCTCCGAGAGGTGCACGAGGCCGTCCGCCCCGCCGAGGTCGACGAAGACGCCGAAGTTACGGATGGAGGTGATGCGACCGGTGCGGATCTCACCCTCGGTGAGCTCGTCCAGCAGCCGGTCCTTCTGCTCGGCGCGCCACTCCTGAAGCGCCGCGCGCTCCGAGAGGATCACGCGGTTGCGCCGCCGGTTGATCTCGATGACCTTCAACCGAAGGTTACGGCCGACCTGCGCGGAGAGCGGGTTGGTGCCGTCCGTGCCGGGCTTCGCGCCGACCACCTGCGACATGGGGATGAAGGCGTTGACGCCCTCCACGTTCGCGAGGAGGCCACCCTTGTTGTAGCCGGTGACCTCGGCCTCGAAGATGTCGCCCGCCTCGAAGCGCTCCTGCAGGACGCGCCAGCCCTGCTCGCCGCGCGCGCGGTCGATCGACAGCGCCACCTGGCCCTCGGCCGTCTCTGGCTGCAGGACGTAGACCAGCACCTTCTCGCCCACCGCGACCTTCGTCAGCGGGTCGGCACCGAGGGAGTGCATCTCGCCCTGCGGCACGATGCCCTCGGACTTGAAGCCGATATCGACCAGGACGCCGTCCCGCTCGAGGCCCATCACGGTGCCTTCGACCACTTCGCCGCGGCGGAGCTGTCGGGGTTCCGCAACGTTGCTTTCTTCAAGCAGCGCCGCCATGTCTTCAAACATGCTGGCGCCCGGGGATGTCGTCTGGTTCGTCAAGTGCTGTCTGCCTCCGAGATTGATTGCCCTCCGTCGGCCGCGGGCCTCGCGAGAGCCGGCGCATGGTAGCACCGGATCCGGTGAGTGCCGCGATGACGGTCGGGGTGTCACCCCGCCCCCGGACCGGGGGCCCGTTCACTCTGCCGCACGGTGAGGGCGAAAAGCCCCCAGTCGTGCAGCAGGCCATCCGGTCGTCCCGGATGGCCTGCATCGATCCTGGCGGTGGCCTATTTTCCGCACCGGGTTGCCCCGGCAGTATCGTCAGCGCTACGACGTTTCACTTCCGTGTTCGGAATGAGAACGGGTGGGGCCGCCGCGCTCTGACCACCAGGAAGAGCATTATCTCGATCAAGCGCCGGTACGCGCAACCCCCCAGGGGCCTTCAGCGGAGGGTTTTCTCGAACCAATTCGTCGCGAACGGGTCCTGCGTGTACGGGGAACCTCGACGTCCCCGGCCGACTCCGCACAACGCGATCGCTTCGTTGAGCGCGGCGTTCGTGTCCAGGCGGAGCAGCTGGATGCCCTCAGCCCGCGCGAGGCCGTCGATGTGCTCGAGGAGCCGGCGCCCCACCCCGATCCCCCGCGACGAGGGATCCACCCACATCCGCTTCAGCACCGCGAAGCCGTCGCGGCGCTTGAGCCCAGCACAGCCGACCGGACGCTGCCGCAGATCCCGGACGACATGGAACGCCACCCCGGTCCGCGCGCTGAGCTCGGTGAAGTACGCGCGCAGGCACTGCCTCGCGTCCGCGCTGCCGGCGTCGACGCTGCGGAGGTCCACCGCGGCGGCCGTGAGCAGCCTACATGCCTGCCATCGCCTCGAGCAGCCGCGCTCGTCGGCCGTCGTTCAGTGGCGCCAGCAAGGAGGCGGCCAGCTCCTCGCTGCGCTGGTCGAGCAGCACGCGCTCGGCCCACCCACGCTCTCCCTGAGTAGGCGAAGCGGACGCGGCGGTCCTGCGGACTCGCGCCCACCTCGACCAGCCCCTCGGCCCCCAGGTCGCGGAGCAGGAGGCTCGCGCACCCCGAGGCGAGGCCGAGGCGCGCGCGTAGTTCGCGGACGTCGGCGCCGTCGGCGCCGATCTCCCACAGCAGACGCGAGGCGCCCAGCGGCCAGCTCCGAGCCCGGGTAGCCCTCCTGGAGCGCGCCGATGCGCTCGGTGACAAGCCGATTGAACGAGTGCGCTCCGGATGGCGTCGTCTGCGTCAAGCTCCGGACGAAGCTCGGGAAACCCTCGAACCACTCAGGCGACAGGACCTCAGGAGGTGCGGAACGACGGGGCGGGAAACGCAGAACGGCGAGGCCAGTGGCCTCGCCGTTCATTCGTTCTTGGTAGCGGGAGAGGGATTCGAACCCCCGACCTTCGGGTTATGAGCCCGACGAGCTACCGCTGCTCCATCCCGCGCCGTGTCCTCAAGGCTACGCGCGACGTAGAGGCGAAGGCAAGCCGGACCGGCGGAAGCCGGCGCGGAACCTGCACGAACCTGAACGGGCACGATGCCGAGCGGAGAGGCACTTCCAACAGAACATGCAAGGAGAGTGAGGATCCTGCGAGCGTCCTCGCCTGTTGCCAGGCGGGCATGCTCGAGGGACGAGCACATCACGAGATGTGCTTGAAGGAAGGTCAAGTCCTCGACCATTAGTACCGGTCAGCTGAGCGCATTGCTGCGCTTACACCTCCGGCCTATCAAGCGGGTAGTCTTCCCGCGGTCTTACCCGGTTAACCCGGTGAGTGGCCTCATCTTGGAGTTGGCTTCCCGCTTAGATGCTTTCAGCGGTTATCCATTCCGGACATGGCTACCCGGCGATGCTCCTGGCGGAACAACCGGCACACCAGAGGTCCGTCCACCCCGGTCCTCTCGTACTAGGGGCAGATCTCCGCAAGCCACTTACGCCCACAGCGGATAGAGACCGAACTGTCTCACGACGTTCTGAACCCAGCTCGCGTACCGCTTTAATGGGCGAACAGCCCAACCCTTGGGACCTGATTCAGCCCCAGGATGCGACGAGCCGACATCGAGGTGCCAAACCCTGCCGTCGATATGAACTCTTGGGCAGGATCAGCCTGTTATCCCCGGGGTAGCTTTTATCCGATAAGCCATGGCCCTTCCACACGGGACCATAGGATCACTTTGGCCGACTTTCGTCCCTGCTCGACTTGTCAGTCTTGCAGTCAAGCTCCCTTATGCCAATGCACTCAACGGGTGATTACCATCCACCCTGAGGGAACCATTGCGCGCCTCCGTTACGTTTTGGGAGGCGACCGCCCCAGTCAAACTGCCCACCAGACGCTGTTCCCGTGCTTGCTCACGGGTTAGGAGTACAGACCAGAAAGAGTGGTATTTCACCGTTGCCTCACCGACCCCCGGAAGGACCGGATCACAGGCTCCCACCTATCCTACGCATTCTGGCCCGGACGCCAGCGCCAAGCTGCAGTAAAGCTCCACGGGGTCTTTTTGTCCTGCTGCGGGTAGGCCGCGTCTTCACGGCCAGCTCAATTTCGCCGAGTCCTTCGTCGAGACAGCGCCCAGATCGTTACGCCATTCGTGCGGGTCGGAACTTACCCGACAAGGAATTTCGCTACCTTAGGACCGTTATAGTTACGGCCGCCGTTCACCGGG
>WBZO01000871.1_pt1 | contig 54744 bp, 53 predicted proteins | sample 5204261 | NCBI WGS metagenome assembly WBZO01 (sample SAMN12412400, study PRJNA552823) | activated sludge metagenome | isolation source: activated sludge from anammox sidestream of wastewater treatment plant... | place: USA: North Carolina | collected 2017-09
AAGGTAATGCTTGCCAGGGTCTGGTTCTCATTCTGGATATGCACGCGCTCTTTAGCTTCCAGCGCCTGATGCAGACCTTCCGAATAACGGCGGCCTTCCATCATGCGCCCCGTGAATTCGTCAATAATAATGACCTTGTTATCCTTGACGATGTAATCAACATCCCGCGAGAACAGCTTATGCGCGCGCAGTGCCTGGTTCACGTGATGCACCAGCGCCACGTGATGAATATCGTAGAGGCTCTCGCCTTCGGGCAGCAGGCCGGCCTGCACCAGCAGCTCTTCCATGCGGGAGACGCCTTTTTCAGTCAGGCTGACGGATTTGTTTTTCTCGTCGATTTCGTAATCGGAGGGGTTCTCCCATTTCGGATCGGCTTTGTCTTCCGCCTTGGTGGCGACAAATTCCAGATGCGGGATCAGCTTGTCGATGCGGTTATAAAGCTCCGAGTTATCTTCAGTCGGGCCGGAAATGATAAGAGGGGTCCGCGCTTCGTCGATCAGAATCGAATCCACCTCGTCCACAATGGCGTAGTTGAAGGGGCGGTGAACCATGGCCTCGCGCTGGTATTTCATATTGTCGCGCAGGTAGTCGAAGCCATATTCGTTATTGGTGCCGTAGGTAATATCGCAGGCATAAGAAGCCTTGCGCTCTTCGTCATCCATGCCATGCACGATGACACCGACGCTCAGCCCCAGGAAGTTATATATTTTTCCCATCCAGGCGGCGTCGCGTTTAGCCAGGTAATCGTTCACCGTCACCACATGCACGCCCTTGCCAGAAAGCGCATTGAGATAGACGGGCAGGGTCGCCATCAGGGTTTTGCCCTCGCCGGTTTTCATTTCAGCGATCATGCCTTTATGCAGCACGATGCCGCCGATCAGCTGCACATCAAAATGGCGCATGCCCAAAACGCGTTTCGAGGCTTCGCGAACCACGGCAAAAGCCTCCGGCAGCAAATCGTCCAGTGTTTCGCGTCCGGTCAGGCGCTCACGCAACCATTGCGTTTTACCTGCCAGTTCAGCATCCGACAGCTTCTGCATATCCGCTTCAAGTGCGTTGATGCGCTCAACAGTTTTAGAGAAGGTTTTCAGAAGCCGGTCATTGGCTGATCCGAAGAGTTTTCTGGCTAGGCTGTTCAACATGATATCCTTTTATTATTCCCGCTATCGCGACAGGCTGCCGCTCCTGGGAACGCAGCTTAAAGCCGGCTCAGCCTGCTGGCTTCGCACTGTGCGAGGTTATTTCGACTGCACAGATAAGGCAAGAAGGCAGGAAAATCCAGAGGGAAGTCTGATTTTTAGGGGGATTCGGGCAGGATTATACCCCGAAACCGGCACCGGACGGCGCGGGATCGCGGAATTGATAGGCCCGGTTATGCCGCTGCATGATGCCGATACAGCGCTGCAGATCCTCCGGAATATCGTTAAGCTGATTGATGCGCGCCTGAGCAAGGGCAATAGCGGTGGCCCCGGCAGGGAAATTCACCCCATAAGGCGCGGAATAGGGGTTCAGGGTTGGCAGATTCCGTTGCTCAACAGTATAAAGGCGGCTGAAAGCTTCAACCGCATGCGCCCGTCCCATCGCCGCTGCGGCATGCAGCGGGGTCCAGCCATCGTTGTTCTGAACCGCCAGGTTCATGCCGGCGGCCTGCGCTTTCTCCAGCTGATCATTGATTTCAGACTCATTCGACCATTTAGCGATATATTGCGCGAGGGTGGAACCATGACTGCCGCTGCGGTCGGTGAGTCCCTTCGGGCCTTGCCCCTGCAAAGCCTGCGCCAGCCATTGGTTGGTCATCAGACGGCCGGTAACCGGGGAGGAGGGTGCAGCGATATTAAAAGGCGTGTCTCCCGTAATCCCACCCGCATTTTCGCCCTGATGCGGATTGGCGCCGTAATTAAGCAGGATGGTTGTTAACTTTTCCAGCCGGTCCGGCGCTATACTGCCTTTTGCCTCTGCTTCGGCAAGCCAGTGCAGCAACGACCAGTGCTTTCCGGCCTCCTTTTCATAGGTGGCGTTGGGATCTCCCCCCAGCGCCAGCCAGTCAATGACGGCTTTAAAATCATGGCGCGAGGCGCGTTCGAGAACATCGCCGGTTTCCATCATGCGGCACGCAGCCTGCACCAGACCGGTGCGTGATCGGAAGGTTTATCCAGTTGCCGCGGTGCTGTATCAATCTGGCAATCCTCCAGCCTGTCGGCGGCCTGCGGTGAGAGCAGCAGGTGGTCGATGCGCAGCCCCTCGTTACGCTCAAACTGCCCCGCGCGGTAATCCCACCAGGAAAACTCCTGCTTGGCAGGATATTTTAAACGGAAAGCATCATAGAGCCCGAGGTTGAATAAAATGCGAAGCTTGGCGCGCTCATCCGGATGGAAGCAGATATGCCCCGCCGATTTTAAAGGGTTGAATACATCAATAGCATCAGGCGCGACATTATAATCCCCGCCGACAACCAGCACTTCCTCATAAGTCAGTAGCCGGGCCAGGTGCTCGCGCAGCCGATCGAAGAAGCGCAGCTTGAACTGGAACTTGTCCGAATCCGGCGACTGGCCATTGGGCACATAGACCGACACGACGCGCAGCGCGCCGCCTGTGGGCAGCGAAGCAACGGCTTCAATATAGCGGCAGTGATCGTCGGTTTCTTCGCCCGGCAGGCGGGTGACGATATCGGCGAGCGGAAAGCGGGAAAGAATCGCCACGCCGTTAAAGGTTTTCTGACCATGAAGCGCAAGGTTATAGCCCAGCTCCTCCAGCTCCATGGCCGGGAAACTCTCATTGACGCATTTGGTCTCCTGCAGCAGCAGAATATCCGGCTGATTGGCTTTCACCCAGTCCAGCAGATGCGTAAGCCGCTGGCGGATGGAGTTGACATTCCAGGTGGCAATAAACATTTAGCCAATCGAAAAGGAGTTGCCGCAGCCGCAGCCGCTTTTAGCGTTCGGGTTCTTGATGCTGAAAGCAGCCCCGACCAGTTCTTCGGTGTAATCGAGCTGCGATCCTGCGAGCAGTCCAAGCGAGGAAGCGTCGATGACTACCCGGGCGCCTGCCTGATCCAGTAACTGGTCATCCTCGGCGGGCGGCGTGGCGTCCAGATCGAACTGATACTGGAATCCAGAGCAGCCGCCTCCCAGTACCGCCACGCGAAAACGGGTGTTCGGATCGGATTCTTCAGCCAACAGAGTGGCGATGCGCTGAGCAGCGCTGGGGGTAAGGGTGAAATCCATGGTATTCTTTCCTGTCTTTCATTATATAAGCCTGCATGACTGCCAATACAACCTCGCCTTATCAGCCGCAGCAAAATAACCTGGCAGCGTATGCCTGCCATCCCGCCCAAACCCGTGGCCGCAGAATCGCTGAGCCGGAGTCCTTTAACCGCACGGCGTATCAGCGCGATCGCGACCGGATCATTCATTCCGGCGCATTTCGGCGGCTGGAATATAAAACCCAGGTTTTTGTCAATCACGAGGGCGATAATTACCGCACCCGTCTCACCCATAGCCTGGAAGTGGCGCAGCTTGCCCGTTCGCTCGCCCGTTCACTGCGCCTGAATGAAGACGTGGCCGAGGCGGTGGCGCTGGGGCATGATTTAGGCCATCCGCCCTTCGGCCATGCCGGGGAAGACGCGCTGCGCGAAGCAATGAGCGCCTATCGCGGTTTTGATCACAACGCGCAAACATTGCGCGTGCTTACACGGCTGGAGCAACGCTACCCGGCGTTCGACGGTTTAAATTTAAGCTGGGAAATGCTCGAAGGTATCGCCAAGCATAATGGCCCGGTGACGAACCCGCATCCTACACTGGCTGCCTGCAATGCCGAGTTTGATCTTCAATTGCAGAGCTGGCCTTCCGCCGAGGCGCAGATTGCCTCACTGGCCGATGACATCGCTTATCACAATCACGATATTGACGATGGCCTGCGCGCAAGGCTTTTCACGCTGGACGATTTGCGCGACATGCCGTTGCTGGGTGAAACTATTGCCGCGGTACGCGCTGAATTTCCCGATGCCCCCCGCCCAAGGCTCATACAGGAAGTAGTACGCCGCGTGATGGGGGCGATGGTAAAAGACCTGCTGGATCGCACAACAGCCAATCTGCAGGAATCGGACGTGAAAACCGCTGATGAGATTCGCAATCTCGGTCGTGCCGTCGCGGAATTTTCGCCTGAAATGCAAACGGTGCACCGGCATCTGCGGGCATTCCTGATGGAGAGGATGTACCGCCATTATAAAGTGAACCGCATGACCAGCAAGGCCCGGCGCGTGGTGAAAGAACTATTCGCCTTTTTCATGCAGGAACCTGCCTGCCTGCCCACATCCTGGCGCAAAGCGGTTGAAACTGCACCCGATGCGAATGCAAGGGCAGAAACGGTTGCCGATTATATCGCCGGCATGACCGACCGCTTTGCCATGCAAGAATACCGCAGATTGTTTGATTTAACCTCGCAGGAAGCGCAGGAATAAGGCAGGCACGATCAAATGCCTGCCTGTTTTCCTAAGGTCTAGTCATCGTTCCGATCATGGCCATATTTATGGCCGCGACCGCGCTCGCGATTATAGCTGTGGTTTTCGCTGATATTGGTGTTGCGGGCGCTGGAGCTGCTTTGAGCGCTCACATCGGTATCATTGTCGATGGAGGTCCGTACATCCGTCGAGGCGGTGTTATCGCCGGTGCTGAGAGTAGCATGGGGCATGATTTTAGCTTTGCCTGATAAAGTCACGCCGGAATCCTGGGAAGTGGTAACGTCGGTATCCGCACGGGTAGCGGTGGTACTGGTGGCCTCAACAGCGAAAACAGGGGCAGCAAAAGTGCTCGCAACGGTGAGTGCAGTAATAAAGTTTTTCATATTATTCTCCTTTTAAAACAGTTGTATAAAGCAAAGGAAACTTACGTTCTGCGAAATAAAATTTCGATCCTGATTAAGACTTAAAAAATAAGATGAAAGTGAAGACACTATCCTGTTGTCATCAAATCTTAATATGTGCGGCAGGCCGAAACCGGGTAGAATCACCCTGATTTTTTCTGCCTTGTCGTAACGATAATGGCCTTATTAGTCCCGATGCAAGATCGGTGCTCAAACCGGAGGTGAAAAATCAGTCAGCTTCTACCAAGAGCTTTTTTCACCAAATATTTTTTTTATGATCAAAATTCTGAGAGCGGCATTGTCCCATTGCGCCAAATCCTGGCAGCGTTATCCGATCGGCTGGATCCTTGGCGGCCTTTTTGTGACAGCCCTAGCGATCGAGATTCTTCGTTAAGGAGTGGCGGCCTGTGGTGATCAACTGACTACCGTAAGTCTTTTTCACCATTAATTTATAATTATGAGCAGTAAAACAGAGTATTGGATCCTCGTAGTAATCAGAGCGCTTCTTATCGCTCTATCCGTAGGGGCCGGCATTTTTGTTGCCGGTGATTCCTGTAAGCATGCTTGTGAGCCTGTGCCTCAGGAGAAGAGCCTCTAACAAGCGCTTCTTCTGCCGTAACGCCATTCCTTCCCGCGTTACCCGGAGGGAATCACCTTGTTAAAGTAAAAGGAGGTGTGAATCTTGGATAATTTCGAAACCGAGGCAAATCGGAGATACCTGGTCCTTGCCCGCATTGTAATTGGAGGCTTGTGCGTATTGATTGTGGAGATGTGCAGAAGAGGGCTTTGGTAAAAACGTCGCGGCCCATGGTGATCAACTGACTACCGTAAGTCTTTTTCACCAAATTCTTTAGCAATGGAAAATCCATTTTTTAAAGTGCTTCTCGCTTTGCTCAACTGGCTGGGCGGTGCCATAAAATGGTACTTAAGCCTGAGATCCGGGGAGCAAGTGGTCGTTGCCCTCATTGTCACGTTAGCCCTGGTTATCGGCTTTCGAATGGGCAATCCTCCCATACCCGTAAAATGGGAGTACAGATCGTTTAAATAAAAGATATCGACCTACCGTAAACCCTGTTCGCAATCATGCGGGCAGGGTAATTTTTTGTCCGGTATCTGGCCCTGGATTAACGCTTGGCCGGCGGGCCGCCGCCTCCGCCTGCCGCAGCCGCCTCATCTTCGCCGGGAGGCGCATCCATAGATGCTTTTGGCTTGGGCTTCTTACGCGGATCGTAGGGTTCCTGCGTCGGCAGTGGTACCGGCGGCGGCCCGGCCATTTTCGGATCTTTTCCCTGACCCCAGACGCGCTTCAGGAACAGCGGATCCTGGTAATAAAAAATCTTCTGCGTTTTGATGGGCGGGAAAGATTCGATAAGCATGATCTGCTCTTCGCGCGGCAGGGTGATCACTTCCTGCGGCAGTAGCAGCGCGCGCTGCACCTGGGATTCGTTTACAGTACGCGAGCCGGGGTTCAGGTCGAGGAATTTCGGTTTGTTATGCGCATATTGCGTGACTGTTTTATTGCCGATCAGCTGCGAGATCATATTGGCGGTTTCAATGTTGTTTGCCGCGAATGTCACACGGTAATAGGAGTTGGAGAGGAAGGAGTTCATCCCCGCTTCTTCATAAATACCTTTGAGCTGCTGCGTATCCTGCACGATGAGGAACAGTTTCACGCGGTAACCGCGGAAGTAAGCGATACCGGTCTGGAACGCCTTCATCTCGCCCAGGGTGGGGAATTCGTCCATGACGAACAGCACGCCGTAGGGCTCGTCCTTACGCGGCATCCAGCGGGTTAAAAAGTCTGAAGCCTGCTGATAGAATACTTTCAGCAGCGGCTCAAGGCGCTGCAGGTTGTCCGGGGTCACGCCGCAGTAAACGGTCAGCTTTTTCTTCTTCAGATCCATGAAGCTGAAATCGGAGGAAGCGGTCGCGGTATCAATCAGCGGGTTGGCCCAGAGTTCCAGGCCCGAGTTCATGGTGGAGATTACGCCCGAGCGTTCCTTATCCGCTTTCTGCAAGAAGGCGGCGATGTTCATGTAGGAAACCGGGTGAATTTTCTTGCCGATGGTATCGAGTACGACCGCGAGCGAATATACCACGTCGTCAGAACGCATGGTGCGCACCACTTCGCCGAAAGAGGTCACCTTGTTGGGGTCGGCGCAGAGATAGAGGATGACCCCCAGCAGCAGCGAGCGCGCTTCGTTCATCCAGAATTCCTGTTCAGGCAGGATCAGGTTACAGATTTTCTGCACGTCATCCACCATCTGGCCGGGCTTGGGCGAAATCCAGTCAAGCGGGTTATAGCAATGCGTGCGGCCATCGGGATCCGCCGGGTTCCATACATAGCAGTCATGGCCGAGCGATTTATTGCGGTAGCCCGAAGTCAGCTCATAGTTCTCAAGTTTAATATCGTGGCAGACGATCGATTCTTCCCAGAATAAAAGATTGGGAATTACGAAGCCCACACCTTTACCGGAGCCGGTAGGCGCGAAGAGTAAAACGTGCTGGAAATCATCCGCCACCAGGTAATTGCGGGCACCCGTGCGCCCAAGCAGAAAGCCCTTGGAAGCGCGCAGCTTGGCGCGCTTAAGATCCGCCTCGGTTGCCCAGCGGGCCGAACCATGCACTTCCTCTTTCTCCTTGAAAGGGCGGAAGTCAAGCAGCGGCGCGCGCGCGATAAAGACCAGCAACAGGCTCGTCAGTAACGAACCGATAATCGGCCCGAACAGGCGCAGCTGGAAATCCGTCGTCTGAAACAGAGGGTGGCTGCTGTTGGGCCAGTAATATTGCAGGAACAGCCAGTTGAGGTAGGTGAACCAGCCATTGGGGTTCAGCATGGCCTTGGCATACATTTCCGCATGCGGCGTGCCGGGGTAAAGCTTGGAAAGCGTGAGGTAAACGCTGGCAATGCCGCCGACATACATGGGCAGCAGGAAAAGGATCACCAGAATAATGGCGACCAGGAAGAAATTAGCGGCTTCAGGATTGCCTTTGTTAGCCATGCCCTTTCCTTAGATGCCTTCCTTGAAATATACTTCGGAAACATAGCGGCGCCCGCGCTCGCCACGTTTCAGCTGCACAATCACGTTAATCACGTTTTCAATATAGTTTTTTATCTGGTCGCGCGTTACGCCGAGGCCCGCCTGCATCACCATCAGGATCAGCTGCTCCAGCGCCAGCGCTGGGGTATCCGCGTGCAGAGTGGAAATGGAACCGGGGTGACCGGTGTTGACCGCTCGCAGGAAACTGAAAGCTTCCGCCCCGCGCAACTCACCCACGATGATACGATCGGGCCGCAGGCGCAGACAGGCTTCGATCAGCTCCTGCGTCGTCACTTTGGCGAGGCCCTGCCCGCCGCGTGAGGCCAGCAGATGCACCCGGTTGGGAATATGGTTGATTTTAATCTCCCGCGCATCTTCCGCGGTGATAATGCGTTCTGTGGGCGGAATTTCCTTCAGCGCTGCATTCATAAAGGTGGTTTTACCGGTGGAAGTACCGCCGCTGATGATAATGTTTTTCTTCAGCCTTATGGCCTGTTTCAGAAACTCCTTCACGCTGCCTTCATCCAGCAGTTTGCGCAGCATTTTATCGGTCTGATTCTCGATTTTCGCAACCTCTGTGGATTGGAATGCGCCGAAAGCTTCATATTGATCCAGATCGACATCCATTACATTGGGCTTACGGATGGACATGGCGACATTGCCTGCCTCGCAGGCGGGGGGAAACACCACCTGAATACGCTCGCCGCCAGGCAGTGAGGCAGAAAGCAGCGGGTTTTCCTCGCTCACATGCTGATCGGTTGATTGTGCAACCAGCCTCCCAAGGCTTTTCAAATGCTCGATATCGAATTGCGGGACTTCCTCGCGTTTCATATCGCCAAAAATCTCAATCCAGGCTTCACCGGGCCGGTTAATGGAAATCTCAGTCACCCCTTCGCGGGAGAACAGCGCGTGAATGGGAGCAAGATAGGTTTGTAAGGCGGTAACGCTCATAGGCTACTCTATTAGTTTAATCCGGCTGGTGACAGCATCGGGGAATTCCAGATCCTTGTTAACAAAAATATTTACCGGCGTTCCCTGATCGACCGTTATCAGCGGCCGTGCATCGATTAAGCCGCCCAGTACCCGTGCCGCCGTGCTGCCCATGTTCTGGACCGATTCCTGAACGGCAAGTGCGGTGGGGCTACCTGTCTGCGTCTGGCTGCCATCCGTGTTCTGGCTGGTTGTTACCTGCTGGTCGCCAAACAGATTTTCTGCCGCGGCTGCCATACCGATAGTAAAGACGGAGGTCAGAGCCGTGCCGCTGAAGATCTCAAAGTAGCGATTGTCGACAAAACCTTCAAGACCCGTGCGGCCCAGACGGTCCACAGCGGGTGAGGCAAGCTCGATATCCACGCCATCGGGCCGGATCATGCGGGTCCAGATAATGAAGATGCGCGCCTGCCCGCGCACGATATCGGCGTTGTAATTGCCTATCAGGCGTGAACCTTTGGGAATAAGCACTTCCTTGCCGGATTCGGCGTATACATCACGGCTGACCAATCCCCTGATAGGTCCTGGAAAAGTGGTATCGATCGCGGTTTCCAGTACGGCATGGATAATTTTTCCCTGCAGGATCAATTTGCGCAAATCTCCCACATGCGTGGCGGTAGCGCGGGCAGCGCCGCTTTTGTAAGGATCGCCTTTTCCGCCCTGCGCAATGGCATCCGGCATGCTGCCAAGGGGGTTGCTGTCGCCTGTTTCGATTTCAGGCGTTGCCGCGCCTGAAGCCAGCAGCATGGTCGATTTACGCCGTGCGGCAAGTTGCTCGTTCGTCGGGCCCTGATTGCTGAAATCCACCTGCGGTTCCGGCGGAGCCGGAAGAGGAGGAACCGGCGTAATTTCTTCAATCGGCGGCGGCGGAGGAGGAGGGGGGGGCGGCGGCTCGATAGTTACATTAGGAACCGGGATTTCAGCCTCAGCGACTGGAGCGCCCTGCTTTGGCTTTTCAGGCGGCGGCGGGGCCACTTCGTCTTCCGTAAAAAACAGCTGGTAGAAAACGAATCCCACAAGAAGAATGCCGGCCCCGGCCATCATCATGGTTTTGCCCGGCGGCGCAGCGACGGAAGGCCCCTGGCCCAGCGCCTGCATGCCGGATTCGGCACCGTCCTGATTTATATCTTCGTAGCCTTCCTCGGCATATGAACCGGAAGGGGAGTCTTCATCCTGAGGGGTGTCTGCCATGATTCGCTCTACCGGCCCATGGCTTCATTATAAATGCAGGCGTGACTGTTGCCGAAACGAAGCACCATCCGGGGGTAAACCCCCTGCGCTATCAGCATCTGCCCGTTATTGCTGACGCTGAGGGGCTGCTCGCGATGATCGGGGGTAACAACGAAAAGCTGCGGCAGCATCTGGCCGGGATTAAAAGAAAGATAAGTGCGTTGGCCATCATCATACATTTGCGAGGGCAGAATGGTCTGCTCGCCCGTGAAGCTGTAATTATAATTATAGGAAGGGGCTCCACCCATGGGTGCGCCGTAGCCGGGAGCCATGGCATTATAACCGCCACCCTGGTTATAGGGGCTCATCATGGGCGGCTGGGGAGTCATGCCGTAAGCCGGGGGCGGAGCGCTGTAGGCTACGGGCGAAGGGGTGCTCATGGGGAAAGAAGGCGCGCCGCCCAAGCCGGCAGTCTGCAGGTTGCTGTCATCCGGGTAATAAAAACGCACTACATAGACCAGCTCATCCCACCCCTGATTTCCCGGAGGCGAAGAGTAAAGGTCGAACTGATAAGCATGGCGATTGGTTACAACCGTCATATTGGTATGTGCCTTGTCTTCCATAGCTCTGACGAAGAGGCGGTTTTCAGCCGGGATAATCTGCCAGCCCGTGCGATCTCCCACGGAAATCGTTTCAATTTCCTCTTTATTGCCGAACTCAACATTGAGCTGGTAACCGTAATGCGTCAGCAGGCGGTAAACATCGTTCTCGTTATAGACGAAAGTTTTTATCCTGCTGTCGGTGGTGATGGGCGTGCCGATGCTGTAAGCGCATACCGGCGACGAATGCAGCAGTGCCATTCCGAGGATAGCGAGCAGCGAGCGCTTCATCGCGAATTCTCCGTGGTGAGGCGGTAGTCGATAACCCGGAAACCGATGGGGTTAATGTAGCGATCTTCAAGCTTCAGCTCCACATTGGTAAAAAGATATTCCATGTAGATGAGCATATTGGTCTGGTTTGGCGCACCGCCACGGGGTCCCTCGCTGATAGTGACGCCGATATTAACTGCGCAGCGTGTCTCGGCGCAGTTCGGGTTTTGATCCAGTTTCTGGATATAACGTATTTTAACCGAGCGCGTTCCCTCACCACGGTAACGCGCCAGGAAGCTGCCTTTGTTAGCCGCATTGATTTCCCAGTTATAGGTGTTGAAAACGCGAGGGTCGGACATCAGCCGCACGGTTTCAAAATTGTAGGGAAGGGCGCCATCGACACTTTCACGGGCCTTCACATAACGCACGATGAAATACTGGTTGATCGATTCATTGCCGGTGAGCTCAAGGGCGGTCAGAGGATTAACAACCTGCGTCTGACCCGTTTTTGGCTCAATCTGGATAACAAAAGGTTCAACGGTGACAATAGGAATATTGCGGTAAACCAGGAAGATGGCGATAGTGGAGAAGACAAGCGCTGCGAGAGAAAAAATCGACAGCAAATTACGCTGAACAAGCACAGACTGATAGCGATCCGCATACCAATTCTTTTGTTCAGTTTCGCCCGGGTTTTTATTTTTTAGTTGTTGTAGCTTATTTAGCACTTCCGTGCCCCCCACTCTAAGTGGGGTAGCGCACTGCAACCTAAAATGCAAGCCGCGAATGGCTTTTGTTTGTATTCGGCCTATTCGTCGAATTTCAGCATCTGGAACCAGGTGGCCTGGGTGCCGTCGCGGCGACGCCCCATAAAGCGCTCGCGCTCTTTATTAGGATTCCACAATTCATCCCACATGCCGCGTGCTGACTTATAATCTTCAAAGTCCTGGCGCCCGTAATTATCCTGTTCAAGCGCCAGCTCCGAGCGTGCGCGCATGGGGTCTTTCCAGGAAGCAAAAGTAGCCTTGCGGTTATTTTCTTTTTCCTTGAAATCCTGCTCGGCCTGAGAAAGCTTGGAAGCGGTTTTGCCGATCTCAGTGGTATTGATTTTCAAGGACAGATCCATGCTCTTATGCATGTGCATAATCCGGTTCAGTTCAGCCTGACTGGCCGTTGCCGCGTCGCGCTGGGCCTGAAAATGACCATCGGCCTTAATCAGGGTGAATTCCAGCTTTTCCAGCTCCTTCTTGGAAGCGCCGCGCTGGCGGGCTTCTTCCAGGTTTTTCCTCGCCAGATCCATTTTTTCCTGGGCAGCAAACAGATCTTTTTCATAGGCATTGTAATAGGCCTGCTGCTCTTTTAGTTTCTCGGTCAGATGCGCCAGCTGCGCTTCCTTGAGTGGTTTTTCCTTTTCCAGCCGCTCCAGCTCTTTTTTGTGCTTGGAGACTTCTGCCATGCTGGCGGCTTCTTCCTTCTCGGCCCGGGCCATCGCCATCGCACCCATACGTTGCATGGTTTTGTATTCAGTTCGGGTGAGCCTGCTTTCGCCGTATTTGGCACTGGTCAGGCCTTCTTTAAGCATTCCATAGACTCTCCCCGGCGCAGAACGTGCCAGAAGTGACTTTGCAAGCGAGCCATCTGTGGCCGTGGTCTGCTTGTTGCGCCATGCATTTTCCATGCCCCGCTCAAGCGCAACAGAGGCAGCTGTTAAGCCCGGGGCGCTAAGTGTGTGACCGTCGCTGCCGCCGCTGTAGTTACGCGGAACGCCGCCAATGGTCATGGAAGAATCGTGACCGCCAAGAGTCTGGGCAATTTCCGGAACCATCTTCATGAATTCGCCCATGGTAGAGGTCAGCATGTAAAGAGCGGCGCCATGCACCAGCAGAAAATAGAGGAAATCTCCCTGCTGCGGAATTTCTGACCATTCGAGCGCGCGCATGGGCGATTTGCATTGATTAGGCACCGCCGCGATTTCCTTCAGCGACGGATATTGATGATGCGCAACGATATTGGGCTCGCAGATGGTACAGTAAGTGCCAAGATTGACATCGCCGAAAAACCAGCTGATGGGGCCAAGCGAAAGTGTCATTTTCTTATTCACCAGCAGCGTGCCGATCTGATTGATGAAATTGCCGAAATCCACTTCATGCGCAAAAGCCAGAAACGCAAAAACGATGATAATCTGTATACAATTGGAAAACAGCTGCGCCAGCCAGGCCTGGAAGGCATCCCGCGTGACATCGAACAATGCCAGCCCCAGAAAAATCGGCATCGAGGCGATGAGAAAGGTAAGCATCACCAGCGAATAAAGATAACCAAAAGCGGCGCGCCCGAAGAACATCAGCGCCGACATCAGCGCCATGACGATCATTCCCAGAATAAAAGGGATAAAGAAGATGAAAATAATAAACAGGAACGCCAGGCCCACAGAAGCGGCGAAGCCAGCGACACCTGAATTCTGGCAACCCCCTGCCCCGGTCGCCGCCGCGGCCGTGCTGCCGCCAAAAGCGTTATCAGCATCGGCCATGCTGCCTGCGCCGCCGGTAAATACCTGGCCAAAGATCTCAACCGTATTCTGCGTTACATTAAGGAAGAAGGCGAAGGCGATATTAAGAGCAATATCGGTATTAAAAGCAAAAGTCGCAATCAGCCCCACTTTGAACAGGGCAATGGAAATCTCCTTCACGCTGAATTCCAGGATGCCGGTAACGAACATAATGCCCATACCCACCATGAAAATCAGCAGCAACGCACCGAAAGGCTCAAGCCATGCCTGCGAAAGATGGCAGAAGAAGGTGGCGATAACGAGGCCAAGAGTGGTTTCGAACAGGCACATGAAACGGGAGAAGAACCCGCCATTATTGCAGGTGCCGGGATCTGTGCCATGGCTTGGGAAAAGAGTTTCTGCGCCGCCGCAGCTTAACGCAGTGGCGGGATTAATGTTAAGCAGATCCGCATAGGCAGGAAAGGCAAGCCCGGCGACTGAAACAGCAGCCAGCGCGAAAGCCCAGCAGAGTTTTGCCCTGCTCATATAATCTGCCCCAGCTTGGTAAGGAAGGGATGCAGCCACTCTTCCGGCTTGGGGCCATGCTCGGTAATCATTTTATCCATAAGCGTCAGGGCTGCCGGATTGGCGGAGAGAATAGAAAGCGGCAGTGACAGCTCTTTCAGATCAAGTGTAAGCACAATGGATTCATGACCGCGCTTAAGAAGAAACTGGCGTGCCGACCTGTCCATCAGCGCAATCAACCGGCACTCGCTGGTGGTGAGGCCGAAAATTTCGGCATATTCATCACTCATAACGGCCTGATTGGGCAGATAAATCTGGGTTGCCACCTGCTGCATGATGGTGGGGCTTAAACGGCTTTCCAGTACCGCATCCGGCTTTTCCGTGGCCAGTATTACCAGAGTATTCCGGCTGCGCAGCATTTCCAGCCATCCACCCAGGCGCGAAGCAAAGACCGGGTTGTCTAATAACTCCCATGCCTCATCCAGCACCAGGATAGTAGGCGCACCATCCAGCGTCAGCATGACGCGGTGGAGCAGATAAGCAACCACTGGCGCGGCCGCGCGTTCCTGCAGGCCCAGCGGCCCCAGTTCAAATCCGACCAGCCCGGAGGAGAGATCAAGCGTATCTTCCGTATGATCAAACCAGCGCGCGAATTCCCCATCGCTATACCAGGAGTAGAGCTTGGCGGCTGCTTTAGGGGCGTGGTCTTTCAGGTATTCTACCAATAAGGTTATATTGCGCCTTTCACGTGGCGCTTCGTAGACATAGGCCAGCGCTTCCTGAAAGAAGGGCCAGAATTCCTCACTCATTTCCGGCCGGTAGAAGCGATCGGAACGCAGCATGGCATCGAGCCACACCAGCAGGAAGGATCGATTCTGCGGCGTATCTTCCAGTTGCAGCGGATTCAGCCGCGGCAGGCTGACATTATTGGGCCGATCCAGTGTTTCACCCGGTTGCGCCACCCGGTTGTCGATGGTGTGGTATTCCGCACCGATACTTCGCAGGAACAGCTCAGCGCTGCGGGCATGATCAAAAAAGAATAACCGGTTTTTCAGCTTGCGCGCTTCTGAAAGCAGGAAATTAAGCAATACCGTTTTTCCGGCACCGTAAGGGCCGACAATGGCCGTATGGCCGTTGCGATCGATATGGAAGTTAAAGAAATAAGGAGTATTGGCCGCAGTGGGCAGAATGCTGACCGGAGGCCCCCAGGGGCTGCCTTTTGCCAGACCGGAAGGCAGGTTGTTCACCAGCGAAAAGCCGCCGATACGCGCCGTATTGATGGGTTTAAGCCTGCGCAAAAATTCAAAATTGGCGGGAAGTTGCGCCCAGTAAGCTTCCTGGAGTTTAATGTCCTCGCGAATCGCAATCATGCCTACGCCGTTAAGCCCGGAGATCAGCAGTTTGACATTTTCCTCCATCTGCTTGACCGAATCGCCCAGCACAAAGAAGTTCAGCTGCTGCTCACCGAAATCCACAGAACGGCCCTGATTGCTTTTGAGAATATCAATCAGGCCGATATTCTCGGGAAGGTCAGGGTCCTGGCTGAGATCGTAAATGTCTTTCTGTTCCTGATAGGCGCCGAGAGCCTTCTTATGATTAATGAAGTCCATGCACTGCGCCACCATGAACTCAGCGGGCAATTGCAGCAGAAGATCGATAGAGGCCGCCGGCAGCTCCTTATATTCCTTAAGCGTGAGCAATGAGCCGAAACGGCGACGCCCATTCGCGTTGCGCACTTCCATCGCATTAAATCCGAAGGTCACCTCATGCGTGGTCAGATAATCCGCCAATCCTACTTCGGGCAAGGGCAGCATTTCATCCATCAACGAGGTCAGTTTGCCGAGGAAAGAGACAGGTTCTGAATAAACAACGCCGCCGCGGTCCAGCAGTCCAAGTTTACGGACGCCGAAATTTTCAAGCCTCGAAGCAATACGGTTGACGGTATCGGTGAGCTCATCCTCAGCGGTACTGAGGAAAGACCAACGGTGCTTGCGCTCCCATTTCGGCATCAGGCTGCGGAAAAACTCTGCAGGCCGGGTAATTTTATCCGACTCGCCTTCTTTCACGATCGTAATATAGACTTCATTGATGAACTGGTGGTCCCAGTCGTTATGTTCGCGCCAGGCCGCGTTCAGGATGCGCGAAAAATCGTGAGGATATTCGCCCGGCGGGGTGAGAGAAGCTTTACGCCGCACCGTGTGCAACCAGACCGCATAATCATTGGTCTGTAATTCTTCCGTCAGCGCGTTGCGGATAGCCGTGCGCAGATCGACCCTGTCCTTGCTGATATCTTCGTAGGTAAAGCCTACGATTTTGAGGCATTGCAGCAGCTCGCCGTTCTTCGTCAGAAGCGTATTAGCATCGATATGGCAGGCATAGGGCACGTAATCGGATTCGCGGATATCCTCGGAGATATCACGCATTTCCTGCAGGTCCGTTGATTTGCGCGTAAGCAGATTTTTCATGGCTTAACCGCCACCACCCGGATTTCCGCCGCTGGGCAGAGGATCGATATCAATGGTCTGGATTGGGGGGCCGGGAATGGTGACGGAACCCCACTGGCCCGGTCCGGGCATGTTGAGAACCCAGCCGTTGCCTAAAGTGACTGTCTGGCCGGGCAAGGTGCCAGCCGGAATCATGGCCGAACCAAGCGCATCGAGCGTAATGGTGCCGGGATTGGACGTATCGGGATAAGAGATGCTGCCTGCATTCGCGCCGCTGCCAAAATTATAGGTCGAGCCACCGGGCTGCCCGCCGCCAGAACTGCTGGGGCCGCCACCGCCGCTGCTGCTGGTGGATGAGTTGACCACCGCCGCATTGCCATCAAAATACCCGGGAGTGCAGGGCATGTCGCCGGAACCGCCAAGCGCGCTCAGAACGGTCGTACCGCCGAAGATCAGCGCCACGCCGACACCCACCACAATAGACATCGTCCAGGAAACTTTGCCGAAAAGCGAGCCCAGACCGACCACGATAATCGCCAGCGTGGCCACGCCTTTGCCGATAGGCCCGTTGAACCAGTTGACCACGTTGCAGAACATGATGCTGAAGGAAAGCAGCTGACCGGAGGCGGAACTTGCGGCACAGTCCATATCGCCGGGACCGCCTAAGGCGCTGACGATGGAAGTGCCGCCGAAAATCATGGCGGCGCCGAGCCCGGCGATAATGGCAATACCCCAGGAAGTTTTGCCGTAAAGCGCACCCAGGCCTACAATAATAATGCCCATAGTGCCGACGCCCTTGCCCAGCGGCCCGTTGAACCAGCTGACAACGCTGCAGTAAACGGTTTCAATGGATGAAGAAGTGGCGCAGGCCATTTGCAGCGGGAAGTTACCCGTGCCGCCACCGCCCCCGCCGCCTGATACGGTCATGCCGAGATTGCTTACAATGCTCACCGCGCCGAACATAGTGGCGATGCCAGTCGCAACCACCAGGGCCTGATGGTATGAGATTCGTCCGTAAATGGCGAAAACCCCCAGTACAATGATAGCCAGTGTGGCCAGTGATTTACCGACGGCACCGTTGAACCATCCCACCATGCAGGCAAACATATGATAAATAGGGCTGCTGATGATATCGACGGCGGAAGTGGAAGAACTGCAGGAAGCATTAAGCCCCAATGCGTTTACCACGCTTTGCGCCCCGAAAATAAGCGCGATGCCGGCCATGGTGGTCAGTACCGTTCCGATCTGAATGCGGCCGAACATGGCCGTTATGCCGATAGCGATAATACCCAGGACGCCGATAATGCTGCCAAGCGGACCCCAGAGCCAGCCGCCAATAGTACAGAGTACCTCAGCTACACTGCTGGATTGCGCATGCGCGGCAGCAGGCAGGAGCAGCCCCCCGCAAAGGACGCTGAATTGCAGAAAAATCGTGCCGATTGAACGACGCATGACCCCAAAACTATTTATTATTATTAATATCAATACGCCTGCATCTTAGCATGCGCGTATGACATTTCCATGAAGTTTGTGCGTATTTGTCAAGGTATATGGCTAATACGATAAAAAAGCACGCTAACCGGAGTCAGCGTGCTTTTGGGGCTATCGTAGAAAGTAAAGGGGGTTAATTCACTTCTTCTTTCTGGTCGACAACCTTTCCGTTCACCGTTTTGGTCTCGGAAACGGTTTTTGTTTTATTCATGAGTCCGGTAGGATCGATGCTTTCTTCCACACGGGTAGTTTTTTGCACATTACCTTTGGAATCAATTTCCACTTCAACGTCTTTCTCGCGGGTAATGTTGGTACCATCGGCATTGCTGATTTTCTCGGTAGTATTGGCATCGTAGCCACCATCGGAATCTGCTTTTGCGGTTGATTTCAGCTCATGGGTGCTTTTATTGCCCAAGCCTTTTGGGTCAACTACGGCTTTGGATTCAAGGGATTTTTTGGAGGCAAGACCATCCGAGTTTACGTCGACATCAACTTTGGTCGTTTTGGTTTTCTTGGTGCCGGCCGCATCAACCTCTTCAGCTTTGGTTACGGCTTCATAGCCGCCATTGTCATCATATTGGGTTGAGCTTTCGACTTTTGCACTGGGTTCAGCCGCATGCGACAGGGAGGCGATGCAGACGGCGGCAGTCGTAATAAAAAGCAAATGAGCGGGGTTCATAAAATCTCCTGACTTGTTAAAACTTACTGTGCCCAATTTCGGATAAGGAGGCGATTGGGCGAAAAGAGGATCCAGATAAAAAAGATGTAAATTGGCGCTTCATCTTCAGCGCCGTTGGATTATGGTGATTTCATGACATTACAATATCACAGCACGCGGGGCGGTGCCCCTATCCTTGACTTTAAAGGCGCGGTCCTGGCCGGACTTGCAGCCGATGGCGGATTATACCTGCCGCGGAAACTGCCCCGCTTTACCCCCGGCGAACTGGTGGCGATGCAGGGGCTCGATTACCTTTCGCTTTTTCAGGCGGTGTTGGCTCCTTTCGGCGTGCCGGTGCAGGAAGGAATCTACCGTAATTTTTCCCATCAGGCGATCGCGCCACTTAAGCAGCTGGCGGCAAATGACTGGCTGCTGGAATTGTTCCACGGCCCCACGCTGGCGTTCAAGGACTTCGCGCTGCAATTTCTGGGGCCGCTGCTGGACGGCTTTCTGCGGGAGAATGATGAGACGGTAACCGTGCTGGGCGCGACTTCGGGCGATACCGGTTCGGCGGCAATCGCCGGTTGCCGGGGCCGCAAAACCATGCGGGTTTTTATTCTCCACCCGCATAACCGCGTATCGGCGGTGCAGCGCCGGCAGATGACTACGGTGCATGACCACAATGTGCATAATCTTGCAATTCAGGGCAGCTTTGATGATTGCCAGAATATTGTGAAAGCGCTGTTTACCGATCAGGAATTCAAAGCGCGGCAAAAACTGACAGCGGTGAATTCAATTAACTGGGCGCGGATTCTGGCGCAGATAGTCTATTATTTCTATGCAGCGCTGCGACTGGGCGCGCCGGCGCGTGAAGTTTCCTTCAGTGTGCCGACCGGCAATTTCGGCGATATTTATGCGGGCTGGCTGGCCAAGGCCATGGGCCTGCCAGTCAGGCAGCTGATTATTGCCAGCAACCGCAATGATATTCTCGCACGTTGTGTGGCGACAGGGGAATACCGCAGGGAAAATGTTACGCCCAGCTTAAGCCCCAGCATGGATATCCAGATCTCCAGCAATTTCGAACGCCTGCTGTTTGAATTCTATGATGGCGACGCAAGCGCGATTCGCGGATTGATGCAGGATCTTAAAACCAGTGGCGGGTTTAAATTGAGTGAAACGGCCTATCAGCGCCTGCGTAAATATTTCAGCGCCTGTTGTGTGGATGACCAGGCAACGCTGGCGACAATACGCCGCATCCACGAAACCACCGGCGAAATACTTGATCCGCATAGCGCGGTGGGAGTGGCGGCGGCTGAAAAATGTCGCAAAGAGCAGGACACAACGCCTATTATCACACTCGCTACTGCGCATCCGGCGAAATTCCCCGATGCGGTCAGGCAGGCAATTGGAAGCGAGCCGCCATTGCCGCCGCAATTAGCCGGTATTTTCGACAGGGAAGAGAAGTTCAGTGTATTGCCCGCGGAAGCAGGCGCCGTCAGGAAATATATCGATAGTGTTCATTAATAGCGCAAGCCACACTCACTCCTTATCCGGTACGGGTGGATAAGAAGCGAGTGTGGGCGCTGCTGCTGGTTAGTAGCGAACGCGTTTGCGAACCGCGTCCAAAAGCGTCAGCACAAAGGCCACTGCGGGCAGTGCGGCGCAGAGCAGCACCTGTAAACTGGCGAGTGCGGCGGCCGCGGCGACAGCAAAGAACGCCATGAAGTTAAGGCAAAAAATGCCGCCTGCAGCCAGGAAGGCCAAAATGGCGGCAGCAATTCTTGTGCGGCCCCCAACCTGCATCGCAAAGGGTATAACTACCAGCGCAATGATCATGACCAGCAGCCCCAGGTTCCAGTGGGCCAGAATAACCAGCAGCACGTAATTGAGCGCAAGGATCGCAGTCCCTGCGATAGTAAGCCAAATACGATTATCGTATTGTGGCTCTGAAGGGGTAAGCCCTTCGTCCAGTATATCGTTCATTTGACGTAAACGTTTAAAAGTTTAATAAATTCGATCACTGTAGCTTGCTTCGCTGTAATCGGGGATTAAGATTGGATGACAATTGCAGTCCGGCGCATTAACCGCTAAGCAAAGCGCATGACCCGACCCAAACCTGTAGTTCTTTGTATCCTCGATGGCTGGGGCCACCGCCACGATCCCGATCATAATGCGATTGCCCTGGCGAACACGCCGCATTGGGATCGCTTCATGAAGGAATGCCCGCACAGCCTGATTGAGGCATCGGCGCTGGATGTGGGGCTGCCAGAAGGGCAGATGGGTAATTCAGAAGTCGGGCATATGAATATCGGCGCCGGCCGGATAGTGATGCAGGACCTGCCGCGCATTGATGCCAGTATCGCCAGCGGCGCGCTGGCACAGCATCCACGGCTGCATTTGTTTATTGAACGCCTGAAAAAAAGTGGCGGGGATTGCCACCTGATGGGGTTGCTCTCGCCCGGCGGCGTGCATTCACACCAGGATCACCTGGCGGCGCTGGCTAAAATCATTGCCGCGGCGGGAGTAAAAGTCTGGATTCACGCCTTTCTTGACGGGCGCGACACGCCGCCACAAAGCGCGATAGGCTATCTTGCAAAATTTGAAAAGGATCTGGCTGGCGCCGCGAAATTCGCTACCATCGGCGGCCGCTATTATGCCATGGATCGCGATAAGCGCTGGGACCGGGTGAAGCTGGCCTATGATGCCATGGTGATGGGCGATGCGCCGCACCGCGCCCCCAATGCGAACCAGGCCATTCATGAAGCCTACAGCCGGGGCGAAACGGATGAATTCGTCCTGCCGACGCTCATGTCGGATTACGCGGGAATGAAGGATGGCGACGGCCTGCTGATGGGTAATTTCCGTGCCGACCGCGCCCGGCAGATTCTGACCGCGCTGCTGGATTCAGGATTCGACGGTTTTGAGCGCCGCTACCGCACGGTGTTTATCGACCAGTTGGGAATGGTTGAGTATTCTTCCAAGCTTAAAGTATTCCTGGATGCCCTGTTTCCCCCCGAATCACTGGAGAATGGCCTGGGTGAAATAGTCAGCAAAGCGGGCCTGACGCAGCTGCGCATTGCCGAGACAGAGAAATACGCCCATGTGACTTTCTTTTTCAACGGCGGCATTGAAGCGGAATACCCCGGCGAATCGCGTATCCTGATTCCCAGCCCGAAAGTGGCAACTTACGATCTGAAGCCTGAAATGTCGGCCTATGAAGTAACGGACGCACTTGAAGAAGCGATTGCCAGTGACGAATTTGACGTGATGATCGTTAATTACGCCAACACGGATATGGTGGGGCACAGCGGGGATCTGCAGGCGGCCATTAAGGCGGTGGAAGCGGTCGATATTTGCCTGGGCAGGCTGGCCAAGGCGCTGGAAACCAAAGGCGGCGTGATGCTTATTACCGCGGATCACGGCAATGCCGAACAGATGTTCGATGCGCAAACCGGCCAGCCGCATACGGCGCATACAACACTGCCCGTGCCTTTGGTGCTGGTGGGTAAAAAGAAGGCTTCTTTGCAGAATGGCCGCCTTGCCGATATCGCGCCGACCCTGCTTTCCCTGCTGGAATTGCCTCAGCCTATCGAGATGACAGGAAAGAGCCTTCTTGCCGCCTGATCAGGCCCGCATTGCCTGTGCACCGGTCTGCAGTGAAAATACTTTCGCTCGAAAAGGGGCTGCCGGTACTGCGGGAGACGGCATCGCAGGTTTGCTCTCGATAATATATTGAGCGCAGGTGCTTTCAATTTCCGTTTCGGTCAGCGTGGTATGCTTGGTCAGAATGTTTTTTAATCCGTCTTTGAGTTTGGCGATCTCTTGAGGAACAGTATTTTGCCCTGGTTCGTGCTGATGGCTGGCATGAAGCAATAAGGCGAGTTTTTCAGATAATTCAGAACGAAAAGCAAGCCCGTTATCTGTAGAAGGCTGCAACGCATTCTGCTCTGCCAGGGCTGCAATATAGTGCTTCGCCATGTTGCGGGCCGCCGGGCGCTCGCCCAGTGCGTCATAGCCTTTCTTCCACTCTTCCAGCAGGCTGAGTTTCATTTCCTGCGGAATTTCTATGGAAAGCTCAAGCACCGTGCAGGTCAATTGCGCCATTGCATAACGTTCGATAATCATCGCCTGCGCCGGATCGCGTTCGTAAATCATATCCAGATTAAGACGGATAATCGTGTGGTCACGGCTGATAGCATCAACACCTGCCTCGCCCAACCCTGTAGGGGTAGAAGAAGCGCGGATGAGTGTCTGCCCCATCGACTGCATGGCATCGCGCACGGCAATAAATTCCGGTACATTGCGAACTTTATCTATATCCGCAGGAAGCGCCGCCATATCCCTTTGCAGGGCTTCATAGGCAGTTTCAGTCATGACCAGTTCTTTCGTTTATGCATTTACGTGAGTGTAAACGGGTAATATGAAGGTTTAATTACGGCGGGATGACAAAACCAATAAGGAATAAAAAGAGGGAAATGAAACCAGCCTCCGGCATCACAGCATTATTTATCATTCTGGCTTGCGCGGCACCGCTTAATGCGGAGCAGCCACAGACAAAGCTGCAGGCAACGCAGGCACAGCTTAAAGCATCGCAGCAGCGTTATGCAGCCTTGCAGAAAGACGCCAGCGGTCTGGGTGTTGAACTCACTAAATTGCAGACCACGCTGGTGGATTTAGCCGAGGCAGCCCGCAAACGGGAATTGCGCCTGCTTGAGCTGGAAGATCGCCAGGCAAGCCTGAACGCTGAAATCAAGGCATCGCAGGCGGATCTCGATAGCCGTCGCGGTGAGGTGGCCGAATTGCTGCAGAGCCTGATTCGCATTTCACGCACGCCACCTGAAGCGGTCATCGCTATGCCGGGGGAGTTGCGCCACACACTGCAGGCGGCGGATTTGCTGCAGGCCACGACGCGCCGGTTGCATGCGCAGGCGCACGAGCTCACCTCACGCCTGGATCGCTTGCAGGAATCCAAGGAGAAGCTTGAAAAAAACCGGATAGCACTGGCAGATGAAAAACAAAAAACCGAGGCCGTTCGTAAAACGCTGGCTATGCAGGTAGATGAACGCAAAAAGCTGTTTGCCCAGCTTGGCCGGCAGCAAGCGCAGGAAAAAGGTAAAATCGCTACCCTTACCCGGCAATCGCAGAACCTGCAGCAGCTGATTGCCAAGCTTGAGCAGGAGCGCAGCCGGCAAATTTTGGCCGAAGAGAAGATGGCAGCGGCCCCCAAGGCAAAGCCGCTATCTTCTGTCGCTTCCAGTTCGGTGCCGGAAGAAAAAACACCGTCGCCACAACCGACGCAGAAATTTGCCAGTTTTTCTGCCGCGCGCGGAAACCTCTCATTGCCGGTGGCGGGCCATGTTACGTCCCGCTATGGCCAGCGACTGGGTAAGAGTGAAATCAGCCAGGGCATGACGATTGTCAGCCGGGAAGGTAACGCTATTCTTGCCCCCTATGCCGGGGAGGTTGTTTTCACGGGGCCATTCCTGGATTATGGTCAGATGGTGATCCTGCGGTATGACGGTAATTACCACCTGCTGCTTGCAGGCTTCTCTAAAATCGATTGCGTGAACGGGCAGCGTGTCGTCGCAGGCGAGCCGCTGGGCCGCGCAAAAGCAAAATTATACCTCGAGTTGCGCCAGAACGGCAAACCGACCAACCCCAGCCCGTGGTTTGGCTAAAGAGTCAACGCTTTAATTTGCGTTTACCTTTTTGCCGCATCACACCTCTTTTAAAATGAAGGAGATTAAGCTAAGACGGGACGGACACCACCAACATATTACGATGAAGGATTCCCGACTTATGACTCTCCGGCAACTGGCCTGGGCCATTGCAACGACAACAGCGCTGTCGTTCTCCGCACCTGTTCTTGCAGCAACTGAAGTTAATCAGGGACAGACCAAACCCTTAAGCAGCCGCACATATGAATTCCTCAACCTGTTTGGGGATGTGTTTGAACGCGTGCGCGCGGATTACGTGGAAGAGGTGGATGACGGCGAGCTGATCGAGAACGCTATCAACGGGATGCTGACAGCGCTTGATCCGCATTCAAGCTATCTCAATGAGAAAAGCTTCAAGGAAATGCAGGTGCAGACCAAAGGCGAATTCGGCGGTCTTGGCATCGAAGTGACCATGGAAAACGGACTGGTGAAAGTGGTTTCGCCAATCGACGATACACCCGCTTTCAAGGCCGGTGTAAAAGCAGGGGATTACATCAGCCATATTGACAATGAACCCGTGATAGGCCTGACGCTCAGCGAAGCCGTTGAAAAAATGCGTGGCAAGGTGGGAACCAACATTACCATCACCGTCTTGCGCGAAGGAATGAATGAACCGCTCGATCTTACGCTGACGCGCGATGTCATTCGCATTCGCTCGGTGCGTTCTGATATGCATGGCGATATTGGCTACCTGCGTATCACATCTTTCTCGGAGCAGACCTTCGATAAACTCGCTGAAGCGATTGAAACTCTGAAAAAGGATATTCCGGATCTCAAGGGCGTAGTGCTGGATCTGCGCAATAATCCCGGCGGGCTGCTGGATCAGGCAATCGCGGTTTCGGACGCTTTCCTGGATCGCGGCGAAATAGTTTCCACCCGCGGCCGCCAGAAAGATGATATCCGCCGCTATAGCGCAACACCGGGCGATCTGCTCGATGGCTTGCCGATGGTGGTGCTGATCAATGCTGGCTCCGCCTCTGCTTCCGAGATTGTTGCCGGCGCGCTTCAGGATCATAAGCGTGCTGTGATTATGGGTAATAAATCCTTCGGTAAAGGTTCGGTGCAGACGGTGATTCCGCTGCCTGGCCACGGTGCGATGCGCCTGACCACTTCGCGTTATTACACGCCCTCCGGTACATCGATTCAGGCGGAAGGTATCGTGCCGGATATTGAAGTGCAGCAGGCGAAAATCGAACTCGTCGATAAAGATGACAAGCACCGCATTTATGAAGCCAACCTTCCCGGTGCGCTGAATAATGATAACAAGCTGCTGCAAAAAGCGCTCGGCAAGGACAAGGCGGTTAAAACCGGCGTGGGTGGCAAGGCGCCGGTTAAAGCGCTGCCGCCGGTTACCACAGGTGCCGATGGTGGCCTGAACCCGGCGGAGGACTTCCAGCTGGCGCGCGCGCTTGATCTGCTGCGTGGTCTCGCGGTCTATAAGCAGCAAAGCAAGCCGCTCCCCGAGCTGAAACCGGCGGAAGAGGTGCAGGACAAAGCCGCAGAGGCACCTGCTGAAACAAAGCCCGCCGAACCTGTAACGACCCCTGCCGGTAAACCGCAGGCGCCGGCAAAACCATAGGAAACGCATGGCCCAGCCCAAGCGCATAGACTGGAAAGAAATGACATGGCCACTGGCTTTGGCGATTCTTCTGGTGCTTTGCCTTGGGTTGTCGATTGCGCTTTTCAGCGGCGGCGACCGGCTTGCAGACAGGTCCTTTAATGAGGGGCGGCGCGTTGCCATCACCCTGAGCAAAGGCGAGATCCTTGGCAACCCCTTTGTAAGCCCTGCCCCGGAAACCGCAGAAGAACCCGCCGCGACGGAGGGCGAGGCAGAGCCTGCAGTGCCCGAAGTTATTCCTCAGCAGCCATTGCCGGCGGAAGAACAGGGCAATGCCGCGACACCGCCGGAGCCGTACGGCCCGTCACAACCGCAGATGAATCCCGCTGTTCCTGCAAACTTTGTCGGGGGGCAGCTCGAATCGAAACAGCCGGGTGCTGCTGCTGAAACTTTCGAGGCGGAAAAAAAAACGGCCGATGAATATCCGCTCGCGGTAAAGCCTGATCCGCAAAACCGGCAGCTGGCGACCGCAGCGCCCGCGCCGGAAGTGACGGTGCGTGAATTGCTGCAGGAAGCAAAACCCGGCGCCGCATTGGAACTTGCACCCATTACCGGCTTGATTGAAAAGACAGAAGCTGGCCTGGAACTGCCTAAAATCGGCAGCAAAGGCACCCGCCCCTGGGAAGCGTATGCCAAACCGTTTTCCCCCTCTTATGCCGAACCGCTGGTGGCTGTTATCATCAGTGATTTAGGCATGAACCATTCCGCCAGCGGGCAGGCACTCAAACTCGATGAGCATTTCACCTACAGCTTCACTCCTTATGGCAGCGAGTCAGAAATGTGGGCGCGCACGGCGCGCAGTATCGGTCACGAAGTGCTGATGGACTGGCCTATGCAGATGGAAGATTTCCCCGCCAGCGATCCCGGCCCGCAAGGCATGCTGCTGTCGCTCAAGACAGAAGATAATATAAAGCGCCTGCGCTGGGTGATGAGCCGTTTTCCCGGTTATGTCGGTCTGCTTGCGCCGATGAACGCCTCCGTTCCTGATACGGTCATTCGGCCTGCCTTAAGTGAAATAGGCAAACGCGGCATCCTCTTTGTCCGTTCCGCTACCGCGGTGCATGCATCCGGCGCCAGCGGCAACCAGGGTGATGCGACAGGACTGGTTGAGCTTACAGCAAGCCTGTTGATCGATTCCGACCCATCGGAGCCCTCTATTCGCGCGAAGCTGGCTGATCTGGTCGCTATTGCTAAAAAAGAAGGCAAAGCCATCGGCATTGCCCGCGCTTTTCCCATCACGCTGGAAATATTACAGGCCTGGCAGAAGGACTTAACCGCGCAGGGCGTGCGACTTGCGCCTGTATCCGCATTGGCGGCAAGGGGTAAATAATGAAAGAGGCCGAATTGCTGCCCTATCGCCCGGGCGTGGGCGTCATGCTGCTGAATGATAAAAAGCAGGTCTTCGTGGCGCGCCGCATTGATTCCACCAGTGAGGCCTGGCAGATGCCGCAGGGCGGTATCGATAAAGGCGAAGATCCGCGCACGGCGGTCATGCGGGAACTGCTGGAGGAGATAGGCACCGATAAAGCAGAAATTATAGCGGAAAGCGCTGAGTGGTATACTTACGATCTTCCGCATGAATTGATTCCGCTGGTATGGAAAGGCAGATACCGCGGGCAGCAGCAGAAATGGTTCGTCATGCGCTTTCTTGGGCAGGATAGCGACATCAACATCGCCACGGAAGAACCCGAATTCCTGGAATGGAAATGGGTGCAGCCTTCCACCTTGCCGGATTTAATAGTTCCGTTTAAAAAGAAGCTTTATCAAGATCTTGCGAAGGATTTCAAACTATATCTCCAAGTGTAAATAGAAATGCGAAGCGTTCGATTTAAAAGCTTTTGGTGATGTGGTGGAGTCTGGATTCGGTGAGGAAGCGCCTCAGCAAGTGAAAGACTGGGTAAAAAGCTTCTACGCAAACCAGTAAGGCTGCTGCTTAAGCCCGCACCATGGTGCCCGCGCCATGCTCAGTGAAAATTTCCACCAGTAATACATGCGGAATGCGGCCATCGAGGATATGGGCGTTTTTGACACCTTTCTCGAGGGAATAAAGGCAGGTTTCGAGCTTGGGAATCATCCCGCCGCTAATGGTGCCATCCTTCATGAGCTTGCCGACTTCCTTAAGGGTCAGTTCGCTCAGAAGTTCGCCGTCTTTTGCCAGCACCCCGGCAACGTCCGTAAGCATGATAAGCTTTTCCGCTTTAATAGCAGCCGCAACAGCGCCGGCGGCAGTATCCGCGTTAATGTTATAAGTTTCACCGTTCTCGCCCACGCCAATCGGCGCGATAACGGGAATAAAATTAGATTTGGCAAACTCTTCCATAATCGCGGGGTTCACTTCGGTCGGCTCGCCCACAAAACCTAAATCCAGCACTTTCTCGATATTCGAATCCGGATCGCGCCTGGTGCGCTTGAGCTTCTGCGCCTTGATCAGATTGCCATCCTTGCCGGAGAGCCCCATGGCCAGCCCGCCCTGCTGCTGGATAGCGGTCACAATCTGCTTATTGATGGAACCGGCCAGTACCATTTCGACCACATCGACCATGTCTTTGGTGGTCACGCGCAATCCGTCGATAAATTCGCTTTTGATATGAAGTGTTTCCAGCATGCGGCCAATCTGCGGGCCGCCTCCATGCACGACTACGGGGTGAATACCCACCTGCTTGAGCAGTACGACGTCGCGCGCGAAGTGCTCGGCCAGGGTTTCATCGCCCATCGCATGCCCGCCATATTTAATGACAAAGGTCTCACCGGCGAATTTGCGCATGTAAGGCAAAGCGCTGGCAACGGTGGCCGCGGTGCGCAGCCATTTATCCGGGGGTGTGAGAGGAGCTTTTTTCATGACGTTCTGAGTTTCAGGTTCTATAGCGCAATCTACTGGAATTCCAAGAACAAATGCAGCGATATATTAAAGAATCCTCATAAAATATTAATAAAGATAAAATAGAATATTATAGTATATTTTAAAATATTTTCAGAGGGTTGCTATGTCTGCGGGAACGACAATTGCAGGTTATCAAGTGCTGGAAGAAATGGGGATAGAGGCCTATCTAAAACCACTTCAGAAAGCTCAGAAAGAAATTGCCGTTATGCGGGCAGTTGTTGAAAAGAGCGGTGAACGAAACGCGCAGCAGCATGTTGATCGGGTGCAGGGCGAGCTTGGCTCGCTGGTATCCGGGGTCAAATCGATGCTCGATAAATTCCTGCCAGACAAAGACGAGGTCACAAGGTATCTTCAGGAACGTGGCACCACGTTGGAGAGGACCCATGCTCTGCTTAAAGAGATGGACACAACCTGCGAAAGCCTGACAGGGGCCGAGTCACAAATGGCATCTGAATTTCAAAAACCGCTAAACAGATGCTTTATCCCCAGCCATGAAGATCGAGAAGCAGAAGCTGCAGGCAAAGCATTTAGCAATCCTGCCGCTATTCGCGCGCACTTTCTTGAAGAAGTTGAAAAAGTAGCGGCATCCTACAAAAAGCCCTGTATCTCCCTTCCTTTCATGCCAGGCAGCAAAGCGAGAAATCTTTCTGTTACTGCTGATAATATCGGCCCCATTGTGGCCAAATATTTTAAAGAAGGCGAAATCAAACCTGCGGCACTGGCGCATAATCTGCAGAAAAATGGCGTACCGCCTATTCCTGATAATGAGAGGGGAATGCGCCGCTAATGTCTCTTGCTGCGTTAAAGAAAACGTTACTGAAACAGTCACATGATCTGATCCTGGTAACAGGCAAAGATCAAGAAAACAGTGCGACTCAGTATGCTTATGTGCTGGTGCCCAAGGAAAAAACAGCTGAATTCTGTCAAAAGCTTGAAAGTGAGACAACGGATGCAGCGCAATATGGTGTCATCCTGGCACAGGGTGAGGGGGGAGAGCCTCCTGTGCAGATCCAGCAGCAAATGGAAGAAGAATTCGGCGTCAGCCACCGGCTGCAGGCAAGTTTAGAAAAATTAATGCTGAAGCCTGAGTAATATCTCTTAATTGCAATGCAGCAAAAACCGGTGGATAACCCGCCGGCAGCACTTGCCTTGCCGCAGGATCGGAGTATAGCGGGAAATGTGCCAGCTAGGTGCAGGTTAAGGACAAGAGGTCTTTATGCAAATCGGACAATTGCTAAGCGGCATTGCCGCACAACCGCAGGCTCTGACAAAGCTTACAGATACTCAGCGCGAAACGCTGAAGGATATTCTGTCGCGTTACGATGCCAATCGTTTCACCGAGGATGATTTTAACGCCTTAAGCGCAGAGCTGCGCCAGGCTGGAATTCGCCCGAATGCGGAAGTGCGCGCGGCCCTGGAGACCAAAGGCATTGATGTCGATTCCTTTAACCCGCAGCCTGCAGGCCGCCGCGGGCCACCACCGCCTCCTCCGCCACCGCCGCCCTCTGGCTCGAAGGAAGATAATCTCACAACATTGACGGAAGCATTGCTGCAGGCCATTGCGGAATTCCTGGCAAAATTAAAAACCAGCAGCATCTCGGGCGACGATGTGAACGCGCTGAATACCCTGGCGCAACAATCGGGCGCTAATACGACCGGTCTATTGGTGGACGAAGTCGCCTAAGCCAGCAGGGTAAGAATTTCGCGCCGCAGTGGATCCAGCCCGTCGTTTTTATCGGCACTGGTGGCAAGAACGATGGGATGCGCTGCGCCATGTTTTGCAATTGCTTTCTCTGTCGCCGCCAGGCATTGCTCCAGCTCGGGCGCTTTGATCTTATCGCCTTTGGTTAGAACAACCTGATAATTTACGGCGGTTTCATCGAACATTTTCATGATTTCAAGGTCGTTGTCTTTGATGCCGTGGCGGCTGTCGATCAGCAAAAATACGCGCTTCAGATGCGGCCGCCCGCGCAGGTAATCGCGGGTGAGGTGCGTCCATTGCTTAATCTCTTTCTTGGGCGCTTCCGCATAGCCATAGCCGGGCAGATCCACAAGATAGCCCTTGTTCTCGCCCAGCAGGAAAAAATTGAGTTCCCGCGTGCGGCCAGGCGTGGAAGAGCTGCGCGCAAGATCTCTTTTCCCGGTTACGGCATTGAGCAGGCTGGATTTCCCTACATTGGAGCGCCCCGCAAAGCAGACCTCCGGCAGACGCGAAGTAGGAAGATCCTCGAGGGATTTGCAGCCGCGGAAAAATGTGGTTTCAGGGAATTTGGCCATGATGAAAAGTGTGAATGCTAGGTAAGGATACCTAGCATCCACAATCCCAACACCCAATCTTTTTCTTTATGCCGGTTGGGCGCTGCTGTTATCGATAAGGCCGAACAGGCCGGATTTGCGGTATTTAACCAGCGCATGCATATTCCAGAAATGCATGATGCCCAGTACCAGTATCGCCAGGCCTACTTTGGTGCTTAGAAATTCAATCATCCCCGGCAGATCGGAAGGTTTCTCGCCATATTTGAGCGCCAGGGAAATGAAACCGAAATTGATAAGGTAGAAGCCCACCAGCAGCAGGTGATTGACCGAATCCGCCAAAGCCTCATTGCCTTTGAAATTCTCAATAAGGAACAGCCTGCCGTTTTTATTGAGGGTGCGACCGACCCAGATGGTAATGCCGATGCTGAAATTGAGATAGAGAATGTAAGTTAAGACCATCATCATGGTAGCGCTCCTGCTTGTTTGTTAAATGAATATATAATTAACTCATTAGTTAAATAATAATATAACTAAACTTATTTGTAAACAGGGAATTTTTGTGGATAATGAAAACAGAGGGCAAAATGATCGGCCGACAAGTTAAGAACGCTTTTTATCTGGGAATGCTGATGTTTCCGCTTACGGCATGGGCAGCGCTGACCCTGGCGGTTCTTCTGATTGAGCTGAGCCAGGGCGATGTAAGCGGGGCCATGCAGTCGCTTGCGGTCTATATGTTCAGCCTGCCTTTTGCCGCCCCCGCTTATTGCATGCTGGTCTGGCCCGTTTTTCTGCTGGCGATTTGCCCGGTCTGGTGCATTCTGCGCAAAACCGGTGTTCAATCCGGCCGATACCTGGCAATGTTTTGCGCTATCATCGCTGCGGGAAGCAGCTGTGCTTTTGTGCTTGCCGCTGTGCCCGCAAAATCGAGCTATCATTTTCTGACTCCTTTCGGAGACGGGGTGCTGAGCCTTCTTATACTGGCCGCAAGCTTCGCCCTTTGCTTTGCCTTTACCACCAGTAAGGTCTGGTGTTTCGCCCATGGCAAAGAAGGCAGGAGCTGAACATGGAAAAGGTTTTTCAGGCGCTGTCCTCTGTCGTAAGACGTAAAATTCTGGCCTATCTTTCTGCCAGCAGCATGACTGCAGGCGAAATTGCCGAGCGATTTGATATTTCCAAGCCGGCGCTTTCAAAGCATCTCGATATATTGGAAAATGCAGGACTTATTACGAGTGAGAAAAAAGGCCAGTACGTGCATTACAGCCTTGTTCGCGAGAATGTGGTAAATACGCTTAACGGCTTCCTGCAGGAAGTCTGCCCTGTTTCACGGCCTTTGAAGAAGGAAAGCAAGGCCAAGAAAACCAAGGCCTAGAATTGCTTCTCCATTACATAATCTTCCATCTTGAACCCGCTGCCGATATTAAAATCAGCCTCGGCGACAATGCGGAATCCGCGCTTGAGGTAAAACTGCCATGAATTCTCATTACGCCTGTTGACCTGAAGGCGCAGGCGTCTCAGGCCAGGCATACGGCTATGCAGGTCATTCAGCATGGCGGTGCCGACACCTTTGCCATGATATGCGGGCGCAATGTAAAATTTATGCAGAAACCAGTCTGCATCACCCGTGGGATCCTGCCCTCTGAGTAAAGGCTCCGTGATGTGGTTCAGCGGGCCTACCGAGAGAAAGCCGATAATTTCCTGCCCGTCCTGCGCCAGCAGAAATTGCTGCCCTTCAGCCATCTGCGCCCGCAAACTTGGCTCTGCATATCGATCATCGAGCATGTAATCGATCTGCGCCTGGCTCACGATAGAAGGATAATGTGCATTCCATATACGCCGCGCCAGCGCACCAACGGCAGGCGCATCGGCCGCAGTCATCCAGCGGTAAGATAAAGCAGGTTTCATAAGTTGTGTTTTAAGCGCCATCCTCTCTTGCGCGCAAGCCGGAATTCCGCAATACCGGTTTGCATGCAACCCCTGATTCTTTGGTTCAGACAGGATCTTCGGCTGGAGGATAATCCCGCATTGGCAGAAGCAGCCGCGCGGCGACAGCCGCTGATACCTGTTTACATACTCGACGATGAGGTTGCAGGGGCGTGGAAAAAAGGCGGCGCACAGAGATGGTGGCTGCATCATTCCCTGGAGTCGTTGAAAGCCGGCCTACAGGAAAAAGGCCTTTCGCTTATACTGCGCAAGGGTCATGCCGAAACTATTTTGCCGGAAATCGCCAGTGAAGCCGGTGCTGCGGCCGTCTTCTGGAACAGGTGCTACGAACCCTATCACCTGGTGCAGGAAAAGAAGATCGAACAGGAGCTGCGCCGCATGGGAGTGGAAGCCAGGAGCTTCAATGCTTCCTTGCTGTTTGAGCCTTGGGAAATAAAAAACCGGTCTGGCCTGCCGTTCAAAGTATATACCCCTTTCTGGAAAGCCTGCCTGAATGCGCAAGGGCCGGCCGAGCCGGTGCCGGCTCCGGCCAGGCTGGTGCAATACGAGGGTGCGGTTCGCACAGAAATATTGCAGGAATGGCGATTATTGCCGATTGCACCTGATTGGAGCGGCGGCCTGAGGGAAAGCCATGTGCCCGGAGAGAAAGGCGCCTGGGACCGCTGGCGGCGGTTCGAGAAGGAAGCGCTGGATCGCTATGCGGCTCGCCGTGATTTTCCCTCGGCCGGGGCGACTTCCAGCCTCTCGCCGCATCTTCACTTCGGCGAAATCGGTCCGCGCCAGATATGGCAGCGCTGTAAAATGCTGGAAGCGGCGGGCCATCCCACCGCTAAATTCCTGTCGGAAATCGGCTGGAGGGAATTCAGCTATCACCTGCTTTATCATTTCCCGGCTATGCCGGAGCAACCTTTCCGCCGGGAATTTGAAGCCTTCCACTGGCATGACAATCCCCAAGCGTTGCACGACTGGCAGCGGGGAAGAACCGGCTATCCGCTGGTAGACGCGGGCATGCGTGAGCTCTGGCACACCGGCATTATGCACAATCGGGTGAGAATGATTGCCGCTTCCTTTCTCACCAAGCATCTGCTGATTCACTGGCGCGAAGGCGCGCAATGGTTCTGGGATACGCTGGTGGATGCGGATCTGGCGAACAATTCTTCAGGCTGGCAATGGGTGGCGGGCTGCGGGGCCGATGCCGCACCGTATTTCCGTGTTTTTAATCCCGTCTTGCAGAGCCGGAAATTTGATCCTGAAGGAAACTATCTGCGGCGTTGGCTTCCCGAGCTTGCCGCGCTGCCGGATAGCTGGTTGCATGAACCCTGGAGAGCGCCGGAGGCAATCCTGAGGCAGGCAGGGGTTCAACTAGGGAAAAACTATCCCTATCCGCTGGTGGATCATGAAAAAGCCCGTGCTGGGGCGCTGGCCGCCTATCAGGCACTAAAAACTATTTCATAAATTGTGCCGCACCCAGAATAACCCCCTGACCTGGGGCCTGCAGCAAAACCGCAATACCATCCTCGTTTAAGGGATCAATCAGCCACGGCTGGCTGCTGCCGCGCTGCCAGCGCCCGATTGTTTTAAAGGCAGTGACATTATGAATATTCTCCAGCCGCTTTCCTTCATTCTCGCCGGAAGGTATCTGCGTGCGCGCGTAGCGGTTAAAGCGCACTTCCACAATGTCAGCCTCCTTCACTGCAGTATGGAGCGGGGTTACGGAAAGCGCGAGTCTGCCATCTGACCCGGTTGCGAGCGAAACATTCAACGCGGCCGGTTGCGCGGCTGCGATAGCTTCCATTACATCGCCTCTGCTGGACCCGACCATGCCCGCACTCCCATTGATAATGAGCTGCGGAGTATAAACCTGCCGTGAGCCAAAAGCGGCGGCATAAGCTTGCTGACGCAGAGTATTGGCGCGAGAGGAATAAGGATCTTTCCAATCCAGATGATCCCAGTAATCAACATGGTAAGAAAGCGCAATGAAGGAGGGATTGCCCACCACTAGTTCCTTCAGCAACGCATCCGCTGCCGGGCAGGAGGAGCAGCTCTGCGAAGTAAAAAGCTCAAGCACAACCAAAGGGCGCGCCTCAGCCGCCAGCAGGTATTGCGGCCAGAAGCTGAAAAGCAAAAGTAACAGGAAACGCATGATAAGAGGATGCGCAATTCCTGATGCTCAGGCAATGGATAATCAACTGTTCCAGATTGAATTTTTATGCCTTTCAGAGGCTTATGGTAAAACATGACACAGGCTGGCAACAGAGCAAGGAAGATTGGCATTTTACTGGCATGGATAATGCTGGTTCTTTTGCTGCTACTGGCAGGCATTTTTGCGTATCTCAATACCTCTTTAGGCCGTCAGGCCCTCTCTTATCTTCTCTCTGAAGCGCTGGAAGAACCCGTGCATGTTTCCGGTAAAATAAGACCGCTGCCGGAATGGCCGCCTGCATTGCGCTTCCGCAAGTTCACTGTCGCCCCGGACAAGCAGGGAAACCCCGAGATTGCCTCCATCAGGCAAATGGATGTGTCTGTTGCATTATGGCCGCTATTAAGGGGGGAAATAGCCCTGCCCAAACTGCTGGTAAGGGATAGCCATTTCAACCTGCAGGCAGGCCCTTCTGCCGCCGCTGATCGAGAGCCGCTGCAATTTCCCCGCATCGGCATGCTGAGGCTGGATAATACCACACTGAATTATAAAGATCCAAGGCAGCGGATTGATGTAAGGCTCCGCGCAGATACCAGCAATAACAACGTACATATTAAAGGCAGCGGCATCTATAAAGCAAAAGCCTTCAAAATGGACGCACAGACGCCGAAGCTGCTGGAAATTGCAACCGATAATCCAATGCCGCTTAAACTGGTTTTGAATGTGGGCCATACCATGCTTGATGCACGTGGCACGGTGCGGGATCTTTTTCACTTAAAAGGGATGGACGTCATGCTGCGTGTGAAAGGCGCCGATGCTTCCGAATTATTCCCCTTACTTGGCATCGCTCTGCCGCCGACGGCTCCTTATGATTTGCGGGGCAAACTCGATTACGCAGATGAAAAATGGCGCTTCAATCAATTCAGCGGGAAAATGGGGGATAGCGATTTAAGCGGTGACCTGACCTGGGATACGGGCTGTAAAAGGCCAATGCTCAGCGCCAAATTTATCTCGCGGCAACTGGATTTTAAAGATCTGGCGCCGCTGATAGGGATTGCTCCGGAAAACCCGGTGAGCGCCGAGCAGAAAAATGAAGCGGCGGCGCAGGAGGCAAGCCCTTATGTTATTCCTAACGTGCCGCTCGATATTTCACGTATTTCCGCGATGGATGCGCAAGTGACGTTTACCGGCAAAAAGGTGATCTCGGAAAGCCTGCCGCTTGACGATTTCACCATGAAGCTTTCGCTCAATGATCGGCTGCTCAAACTGCAGCCGGTTCGCTTTGGTACAGCCAATGGTAATGTCGCTGCCTGGGTGACGCTGGATGCGCGCACGCACCCAGTCATGGCGATGGCGGATTTTACCTTTTCACGTCTTTCCCTGGAGCGCATTATGGAAAAAATCAGCGGGAAACTGGGTCGCCGCGATCTGACTTCCGGTTACATCGGGGGTACAGCGAAAATCAAGGGTTATGGCAAATCAATGCATGAGATGCTTGGCACTTCCGAAGGCGTTGCGGGTTTTGGTATGGAAGGAGGCAGTCTCAGCAATCTGTTCATGGAGCTGGCGGGGCTTGATATTGCCCAGTCATTGGGATTCATGCTGTCCGGTGATGCGCCAGTTCCTATCCGCTGCGTCATTGCGAGTTTTCGTATTAAAAGTGGTGTCATGTCGGCCGAACACCTGGTGCTGGATACAACCGACACCAAACTCAAAGCCGATGGCAGCCTTGATTTGAAGAGCGAAGAAATGGATTTGCTGGTTAAGGCGCAGCCGAAAGATGCCACGCTGATGACCGTGCGTTCGCCCATTCATGTGGGCGGTACATTGAAACACCCGGATGTATCGATCGAGAAAAGCGGGCTTGCCGCCCGGATGGGCGTGGCTGCCGCCCTTTCGGCGGTGCTGACGCCGATTGCCGGCCTGATTGCTTTTGTCGAGCCGGGGCTGGGAAAAGACAGTAACTGCATGGCATTGCTTCAGGATATGCATCATCTGACCGGTAAAAATACCCGTACGGATCAGGTGCCCGATAACTGACCACTAAAAAAATACGCCCGTCCCCTGGTGGGAACGGACGCAAATGCTTTTCGCTTAAATCTGCATGATTAGCGGTAAATGTAAGGATTCTCGGGTACGAAAATTTCATTGGCCAGGGCGGTGAAGCCCAGTTTGCTCAATGCCGCAGCGTAAGCTGTACAAGCGCTTTGAGCCTCGGCCCTGGAAGCGTATTCGCCCCTGCACAGGAAAGCCTCTGTGGCGTCCAGCGGATTGATGATGAAATACGTACCGCTGGGCCATGTGCGGGTTGAAATGACGGTGGTTTCGAACAGGCCGAGGCGGATGGTCCATTTGGGCAACAGCGCCGTAGTTTCCGGGATCTTTACATTTTTCCCCAGGGGGATGAACTGTTCCCGGTAATGGCCCGGCCGCTGGCTACCTGTAGTGGCCGCGACATTGTCGCCGTAATCGTACATTGCAGGTGTAAGCAAAGATGATGCTGATTTTGCGGGCACGGACCGCTTGTGAGTGGTGGCCTGCCCGTAAACTGCGTTTGTTGAAAGGACAAAAAGCAGTAGCAAGAGACTGAATTGGTGTCGCATAACAATTTGAAGATTTAGAAGATTTATGATTCGAAATGTACATTCGCTGACCCCAAGAAAAACAAGGTTAAAGCCAGTGAACGAAGCGAAAAGCGTAGCCATTTTCGCATAGGCCGCTCAGGAATGACAGTTACGGTTTGGTGACACTTCGGATGCCCTAAAGTTAAATTCCTAGGAGAAATTATAAAAAGATTAGGAAATACAAATTGATAACGACATAATGCCGGGATGAAGCAGACTTATGCGATTGGCCATCTGGCGGAATTCCTGTGCATGCTGCGGCTTTGGCTGACCGGCTGGCGGGTGCTGGCGCATCGTTACAGGCATCCGGTGGGGGAGGTGGATCTGATTGCCGCGCGCGGGCGCATCGTGGCTTTTATCGAGGTGAAGGCGCGTAATGAAAGTCGCGTGGCTATAGAGTCGATCCATCCGTCGCAGCAGGCACGAATCATGCGTGCAGCCTCGGCCTGGATAGCGAAATACCCGCAATTTTCTGGCCATGAAATGCGCTTTGATGTAATGATTGTCGCGCTGTGGCCCTGGCCGCGGCGACTCGAAGATGCATTCAGAATGTAGGGGAAGAAAATGCGCAACTACGCGATAATCATTGCAGCCGTGCTGATGCTTGGCGGCTGTGTGCCGGCGGCAATTTACAGTGCGGGAACGGCAGGGGCTGAAATAGGCATGCAGGACCGTACCGTCGGTCGCTCGCTGGACGACCTGGCGCTTAAGGCTTCGGTCAGCAAGAAATTCTTTGATGCCGATGTCAACGATCTGTTCAAGAATACCGAGGTTGATGTGATTGAAGGCCGCGTCTTCCTCACCGGCAGTGTGGAATCAATGGATACGGCCATTCGTGCCGTGACGCTGGCCTGGCAGGTCAACGGTGTGCGCGAAGTCATCAATGAGCTGAAGGTCAATGAAACTTCAGGCATTATCGATTATGCGCGCGATGCCTGGATCCAGCGCCAGATTGGCACTCAGCTGTTATTCACGAAGGGCATCCGCTCCACCAATTACACTATCGAATGCGTGGGCGGCGTGGTTTACCTGATGGGCATTGCCCAGAATGAGGAAGAGCTGCGCAAGGTTACGGATATTGCCAGCCGCACGAAATATGTGACCCAGGTGATCAGCCACGTGGTGATGAAAAACGATCCGCGCAGGAACTGATGCGCGTCTTTCTGCAGATTGATCCGCCGGAGCGATTGAACCCACGCACGGATTCCACGATTGCACTGGCGCTCGAAGCTCAGCAGCGGGGTCATGAAGTATTTTATTACACCCCGCGCGACTTAAGCGCTGACCGCGGTGAAATAGTAGCAGCGGCGCGCGCGGTAACATTCCTTGATCAGGAGACAGATTTTTTCCGCGCTGGCGAAACACATCGGCTGCCGCTCGAAAGCGAGGCCGATATTGTTCTGGTACGGCAGGACCCGCCGTTTGACATGGCCTATCTGACAACGACCTGGCTGCTGAGCATGCTGCGCAGGGCCCGGGTGGTAAATGCGGCGCAGGCGCTGCGCGACAGGCCGGAAAAGCTGTTGCCGCTGCACTTCCCGCAATTCTGCCCGCCGACGCTTATCAGTGCAGATGTAACGGCCTTGATGGATTTCCAGAAGGAAATGGGCGAAGTGGTGCTCAAGCCGCTTTATGGCCATGGCGGGCATGGAGTTTTTCATATTGGCCGCGACGGGAATAATCTCGGGGCGTTGCTGGAGACTTTCTTTGCACGCTCCCCCGAGCCCCTCGTTCTGCAGCGCTTTCTGCCGGATGTGGTAAAAGAGGAAAAACGCATCCTGCTCATCAACGGTGAATTCGCGGGTGCCTTTGGACGTTTGCCGGTGAAGGGGGAAATCCGCAGTAATATGCGTGTCGGCGGGCAACCGGTGAAAACAGAATTAACGCAGCGCGAGCGGGAAGTCTGCGAGGCGCTGGGCCCGTTCTGCCGCAGGGAAGGCATTCTACTAGCGGGCGTGGATATGATCGGCGATTGGCTGGTGGAGGTGAATATTACTTCTCCCACGGGAATCAAAACCGTGCAGCAGCTCTATGGCACGAATCCGGCGGCAATGTTCTGGAACGCGCTCTCGTCAGACTGATCGCCGCGAAACCAGACGCAGCAAGCGCTTCTTCACCTCTTCATTACCTTCGGCGGCGCCCCAGACCGATCCGGCGATAATGAGCGCCGCGCCGCCAACTGTCCATAAATCCAGGGTCTCACCAAACCACAGCCAGGCAAGCATCGCTGTGAAAATCAGGCGTGAGAAATCGAAAGGCATCAGCAATACCATTTCGCTGCGGATATAGGCACGCGTGAGCAATGCATGCGACCCGGCAGAACAGGCGGCAACCGCCAGCGACCAGCCCAGACCGCTGAAGGTAAGAGGCTGCCAGTAATAAATCGCCGGCAGCAGGGAGAGGGGCGTCATGAACAGGGCCTGAAAAAAAATAATGAGATCAGGATGCTCGCTGCGCGTCATGGTTTTAATGAGAATGCCGCCGACTGCCATCAGGCCCGAGCTTACCAGCACCAGCATCGCGGCCGAGTTCAACGCGTCACCGCCGGGGCGCAGGATAATAAGCGTGCCTGCAAAACCCAGAATCACGGCGGCCCAGCGCGCGAAGGTGGAGCGCTCCTTAAGAAATACAATGGCAAAAAGCGTGGTGAAGACAGGAGCGGTAAAGCTGAGCGCGGTTGCTTCGTTGAGCGGCATCACGGCGACGGAATGAAACCAGATTTCGATGGAGATAATACCGATGACGGCGCGCAGCAAATGGCTTTTAAGTCGATCGGTGCGCAGCACCATCGGGCGGTGGGTTGCAAATATCCACGCGGCCATCAGCATAAGGGAAAAGAGGTTGCGAAACAGCGCAATCTGGGCCGTTTGCATTTCTTCCGAAGCGAAACGGATGAAATTGTTCATCAGCGAAAAAGTGAACATGGCGGCCAGCATGTAAGCAATGCCGTGAAGGGAGGGGGAGAGGCGCATTTTGATGTGGCAACGGTTGAAGTATATTTTTAGCAGATAGCACAAAATCCGCTAAAACCTATTGCCTATCTGCGTCAACGGACCGCGAAATGTTCCATCGCCCAAAGCGCGCGCTTATGGGGCGTGGTGAAATCCGCACCGGCATCCAGCGCGGTATCAATTGCGGTCAGGCGATGTTTCAGCCCCGCCGAATTGGCGACCTGAATAGCAATGCCGGGACGGGCATTAACTTCGAGCATCATCGGTCCCTTATCGCGATCAAGCACGATATCGACCCCGACATAGCCGAGGCCGGTGATGTCATAAAAGCGGGAAGCCATTTCGAGCAATTTTTCCCAGCCGGGAATTTGATAGCCGCTGACGGGGTTGCCCGTTTCGGGATGCGCTTCGGCGACCTGGCCAAACTGAACGCCTTTCAGGGTTTTGCCCGTGGCCAGATTAATGCCGACGCCGATACCGCCTTTATGCAGGTTGGCTTTGCCGTCGGATGCGCGGGTAGGCAGGCGCAGCATGGCCATGGCCGGCACGCCTTTATAGAGCACGACGCGGATATCCGGCACGCCCTGATAGGCAATATCGGCAAACAGCGGATCAAATTTGACAGTATATTCCAGAATAACGCGATCGGAATGGCCGCTCATCGCATACATCCCGCTGATGATATTGCTGAGGTAATAGCGCATTTCGCTTTCGCTCATCAGCGAGCCGCTGGCCTTGCGATAAGCGGTCGGCGTGACGGCGGAAATGAGCGTAATACCGCCACCCCCGCTGCCCTTTGAAGGTTTAATCACGAAGCTGTCATGGCCTTTAACGATATCGCGCAGATTTTTGATATCGCGCAGGTTATCGATGATTCCGTAAAGCTCAGGCGTCTGGATGCCTGCAGCAATGGCCAGGCGTTTGGTCTCGACCTTGTCGTCCACCAGCGGGTATAGCCGGCGCGGATTATTAGGAAGAATATAATCCCGGTTGCGGCTGTTGATGCCGAGAATACCTGCATCGTGATAGGAGAAGGGAAACATCAGCAGGTCCTGGGTTCCGGTTTCCGGATTAGGGCAGCCATTATTTTTTCTCCTGCGCAACAATTTGCTGGTGCAGCTTGCGGAAGCGGCGGTATTCGCTGAGCTTGTAGCCATTATATTGGCCAAGCAGAATGCACAGCGCGAGCACGATCAGCAGCAGCTCGGGGAAAGTGAAAATAAGATGCACGAGCACAGGTTGCGTCATCGCGAAATAACTTAGCACGGCGCAGATCATGCTGCCGATGCCAACCTGGATTGCCTCCCGCGGGCCTGATTCGTCCCACATCATCGACATGCGTTCGATGGTCATGGTCAGAATAACAATCGGGAACAGCGATATGGACAGGCCCATATCAACGCCCAGATTCTGCGCGAGCAATGCCAGCCAGCTGATCAGCAGCACCACGATAGTCAGCACGGCCGCCAGACGCGGCACCATCAGCAGCTGCAACTTATGGAACCAGCTGCGGATGATAAGTCCGATAGTCACGATCAGGCAGAAAGCAAAAATGCCGGTAACCAGACCGGTTTCGCGAAAAGCAAGCGCTACCAGCACGGGCATGAAAGTACCGAAAGTCTTCACCCCTACCACCTGGCGCAGGAAGGCAATCATCAGCCCGCCCACAGGAATCATCAGCAATACCTGGAAGACCAGCTGCGTGCCGATAGGCAGGTTAAACAGCGAGAAACGCAGGAGGAAATCAGCCATCTGGCCGCTTTTCCAGATCGCGCGGGTCATGGCGTTATCGGTATTTTTCTTTACCGAAATCTTAATTTCAGGTGCATGTCCGCCATCGAGCTTGTAAGGCCCGTCCAGACCCACCCACCAAGGCAGATGCGGCGTGCGGAAGAATAAATCCTGCGTTTCCGGATCAATCGGGCGCCAGCGATCCCGATACCAGACTTCGGGCCATTCCTTGAAACTGCCGAGATTCTGCTGATCGTTCAGATCAATACCATGAACCAGCCGCGCCGGGATATTGGCGGTGTTAAGCAGCAGCACCGCGAGCGCCATGGGCGTGGGGGCTTCAGGCGCCGAAGTCATGATGAGGCGGTGGCGGTCATCCTGTTTCATCGCCATACGCGTAATCGACTGGATAAGCGATTTTTTGTCAGCCGAGGTTTCCTTGGCTTCCAGGATAAGGCTTTCCAGCGCCATCAGTAAGGGATCTTCCTTCACCTTGGTGGCCAGTGAGGGGTGGCGCTTGATGTTGTAGGGAGATTCCGCCAGGGGCTTCTTCGTCACGCCCTCGGTCGGCTCGGGAGAATCGAGCTTGTAAAGTGCCGTGCGGTAATAAAGCAGCTCGTGGCGATCGGTTTTGCGCTTGGTGAAAGTCACGCTGCGGTTGCCGTTATCCATTTCCTGCAGGTCGCGCCCGTAGCCATTGGCGACAATCTGCTCTTCAACAATCGCCAGATCATGCGGCTGGCGCGGCACATACATTTCAAAGCGCACAGGCTTGTCTGTCGGCTCTTCCATATCGCTTTTAAGCGAATAATCGGGCTGGAACTTGATGCGCATCTCCACATACCAGCTGTGGTATTGCTTATTAGGCGTGAGCGGGAATTCCAGCACATTGCTCTTATAGAAAAACAATGACAGGCTGATTGCCGTCAGCACCAGTATCAGCAGGGTGGTGGTGAAGTGGCGCATTGCTTTAGTCCCTTTCTTCCGGGGGGCGGCCCCCGTCACTTACGATTAAATCTTTTGCAGGCAGGCCGGTTTGCCCGTGAATTTCTTACCGGAATCGATCACCAGCGCGCCGCGCGACAGCATATTGCGGCCGATCAGCACCGGATAAACGAAATGGCCACGCGGGGAGAGGTTCACCTCTTCCTTCACTTCGCGCCCGGCGATGCAGAAGGTCATATTGATAACGGGACGGCGGAAAAAGCCGCCGGCCTTGCTTTTAATGCGCACCCAGCGGCGGATTTTGCGTTCAACGACGCGCGCCTCGCCGGATTCGTCCTTCACGCTGAAAACGACATGGCCGTGATTGCCTTCGGAATCTTCTTTCGTTTCCGTCAGTTTGATAATCTCGGCATCGAGCGAAGAAGTGGTGGCGCCGGTGTCCAGCTTGGCGGTGAAAGTTGTATCGATAGAATCGATATGAACTTTTTCCACCCAGCCCACAATAAGGCTGCCCACCTGGCCCGCCTGGGCAGGTAATGCGGTTAAGCTAAACAAAGATAAAAGAAAAACAAATAATCGTAGGGTCATAAAGGCCACTATCTAAAGGAGCTTTTCAGCAAATGCAAATGTCCAGATAGGGTGGCAGCAAGATTGCGCTGCAGGCGAGGTTAGGTTACAACGCAGGGCCGAGGTCCCGTAGCTCAGCAGGATAGAGCTAGATTCCTAATGCTAGGTCAAGAATTGCGGTAAGTGTTGGTAGGTAAGGAGAAGAGAGAATTATTTTCTTGCGAGAATGCCTCTAGCAAGGCGATAGCAAGGTCGAGGTTTTATTATGTGGGGTCGTAGCTCAGCTGGATAGAGCAAGCGTTTCCTAAACGCTAGGTCGGAGGTTCGAATCCTCTCGATCCCGCCAAATTCACATGCGGAGAAGTCACTTTGCGCTGACGCTTGAGAGCAGCGGTAGTCCCTGATATTATGGTCTTATGGCGAGATGCACAGCACCATCACGAGGACATCGCACAGCAAGCGGTGCAGCGGACTGCCCTGCATGTGGTAGTCGATATGGCCGCTACAGAAGCGGCTATAGCAGCTACAGTAACCACGGGGCGTACTCGTCACCGTCTTACTCCTCGTTGGGAAGCAGCGTGGGCGGGGCAGGCAGCGGTCCAAGGCCACGCTGGTCGCGAACCGGTTCGACCGTGGTGTACACACCTGCCGAGGTACGAACGCTCACGCCAGTCCGCGAAAACTTTGAGAAGCGAGCGTCCCTGCCAGACCTTCGCGATGTCTTTCTCTGCCATGCGTGGGATGATCGGGGAGGTGCAGCCAAGGAACTGCACGATTTACTCGAGTCACGCGGTGTCTCAGTCTGGTTCAGCGAGAAGGATGTGGCCCTCGGCACGTCGTTGCTCCGCGAAATCGACAAGGGACTGGCGAAGTCGCGAGTCGGGATCGTGCTAGTGACACCTGCGCTGCTACGTCGGGTCCAGGGAGAGGGCATCGCCGAAAAAGAGCTTTCTGCACTCCTAGCGCGTGACCTGCTCGTTCCCATCGTACATAACACGACATTTGAGGCACTCCGCGAAGTTAGTCCCCTGCTCGGCTCGCGAAGTGGCCTGAGCACTGCAGAAAATCCGATGACAAACGTCGCGGCCAAACTTGCCGAGCTAGTCGCTCCCTAGTCTTATTGTCAGAGTGGCCAGCCCAACATAGCTTCGAATCCTGTTGGGTGCCCTTTCTAAGCGATTTATTGTTATGCGGCAGCAGCGAAGGCCTGTGTAGCAACTCGCCAAATATCTTCATAAGCCGCTACCTTCAAAGCAACCTCACCTTGGAAACGAACAATAGAGGCAGGAGATCTGGTAGCGAACGCATTAAACGATTGCGTTAGAACCCAAACTGTAGATTTGTCGGTAATAATTAGACGGTCATGAATAGAGCCAGCTGCCGCAAGTTTTAATTCAAGTGGTCGAGTGTTGCCATGTTGTGCAATCCAACTGCGAGAGGCAGGCTCAAGACAAGGTTTATGGTTTTTCTGGTCTGCTAAAAGGCGGACAGTTAACTTTTCAGGTGCAAGTATGGCAAATTCTGTAAGCGCTTTCTTATCCATGTAAGGATCTATAATAAAAATATCGCTTTCTGCATCGCTCATAATTTTCGATATCGCTATTGTTGCATCGAAAGCATTGCCTACAGGTATAAAACTCCCTTGAAGGGGAGCGGGAGCTTGTAATTCAAATATGGCCAAGACTCGATATAGAACGGTTTGTATTTTGCGCGCAGCCTGCTCTGTTCGGGAAACAGAAATAACAGTCCCGTACTCAGCGTTGGAAGATAATTCATCAATTGCTGTTCTCAATTCGACGGACGAAATTAAATCGCCTGTTGCGTTTACAATTGCGTAGATATCCGCAAGCCACTTTCGGTTTTCGCTTGTAAGAGTAATATTCGCTAAATCAGGCATACTTTCTATTAAATGCCCAACACGCATGTAAATAGCTTCTGGATTTATTGTGTTTTTCATAAGCCTTAGAATACGCTCTTTTACAGCTAAATCGAGTTTATAAATCTCAGTTAATTCCCATTCAGCCCATACGCCCTAGAGCCGAATTTTTCCTTATACAATCCCTCGATCCGAATAATTTCACGCGGAGTAATGTTGCTCGGCAGTGATTGCAGAAGCGAGAAGCGGAAGTGCCGCGCATAATGCGGGTCATTTTCCAGCAGGCGGATTAGCTCGCGGTTGCCTCCGGTGCCGGTGCGGGCATAGTCGCTCCAGCGCTGCCATATCCCTTCGCCCCCATAGGCAGAGCCGATATATTGCTGACCAGTCAGCGTATCCAGAATCATATACACCCCGTTAATGGCGGCGAGGTGGTGCTTCCAATCCGCATTGGCTTCCGGATTGGCGATTAGCTTCTGCAATTCCTCAAAATCCAGCACGAAGTCCAGCAGGCCGGGAAAGCTGCCGAGAGTTCCACGCGGCAGGATTTCCACCACTTCCTTCGGCTGGTTAAACCACTGGTGCCATGCCAGCGCACTACTGCCCCAATCAATCACGATGCGATCTTCCATTCCGCAAATTCTGGAAGCTGCGTCAGGTCATAATAATACTTGCCCTCCCGCTGGCTTACTCCCTCCACCCGGAACACCCCAAAGAAAATAGATCGCCTGCGCTCCGCACCCACGAAAGAGATAATATAGTCACAACCGCGAAAGACGTCCTTCGCCTGCTCCCGCTGGTATTCCAGCAGGCCATGCTTATTCTTAATCAGTTCCCGGTATTCGGCGCGGCTGTCTTTATGCCGCACCAGCTTCACCTTGCGGTCGCGGAACAGATCGGTTTTCAGATTCAGCAATTCCTGCAGCGTCAGCATTTCATCCTCCCGTAAAGGCGTGCTTATTTTCCAATTGACTTTGGGCCCGCCCGGTGCTGTAAAGCAACCTCTTTTCAGACCGCGACCCCTTCGTCTAGCGGTTAGGACACCACCCTTTCACGGTGGGAACACGGGTTCGATTCCCGTAGGGGTCGCCAATCATCAGGACAGCTGCGTCCAATATCATCCAAAAAGACTAGATATTTCAACAAACCACTGGTAAAAATGCGCCAGAGGCATCCGACGCAGGCCAGCATAATCCGCAAAATTGTTGGTTCTTTTTGTTGGTTCCTGACCCCAATTTTAGAAAAGAACCAACAAATGAAGCTGACAAACGCACATTGCAAGACTTCCAAGTATAACGCTACCGGCTCCGGCAATAAGCTTTCTGACGGTGGCGGCCTGTTCCTGCACATTAAAGAGACTGGCAAGTACTGGCGCATGAACTACCGCTTCCTGAATAAGCAGAAGACTCTTTACCTTGGTGTCTACCCCCAACTGACACTTGCCGAAGCCCGTGATAAGCGCGACGAAGCAAAAAAGTTGATCGACGCAGGCAAAGATCCCGCGACACAGAAAAAACTGGATAGGCTGGAATTACAGATAAGCCACGACAACAGCTTTGAAAGCATCGGCCGCGAGTGGCATAAGCAAAAGCAGCATACCTGGAAGCCAGAGCATGCCAGCAATATCCTCAAGCGGCTGGAAGGCACCGTATTCAAGAAAATTGGTAGCCGCCCGATCAAGGAGATTACTACTCCCGAATTACTGAGTGCTCTGAGAATGCTGGAAAAAGAGGGAAAGCGCGATCTGGCGCATCGACAATTGCAGCATTGCAGTCAGATCTTTCGCTATGCCATCGCTACGGGTCGTGCTGATTTCGACATCACCACCAACCTCAAAGGCGCATTACAGCCTGTGAAGAGCCGTGGCTTGGCCTATCTGCCGGAATCCGAGCTACCTGCCTTTCTCCGCAAGCTGGAGCGGTATGAAAGCGATTACAAGGGCAACCTGCTTACCAAGCTTGCCTTCAAGCTCATGGTGCTATCCTTTGTACGCTCCGGCGAGATACGCGGCGCAAAGTGGGATGAAATCAATTGGGACAAAGCCCAATGGAAGATCCCTGCCGAGCGGATGAAAGTAAAAGAAATCCATATTGTGCCCCTGGCCAAGCAGAGCATTGAAATCCTCAAGCAGATTCGCCTTATCTCTGGCCATAGTCTGAGCGGCTACATTTTTCCCAGTCAGAATGATCCGCGCAAAACCATGAGTGAAAATACCTTCCTGCGGGTAATTGAGGTGCTGGGCTATAAGGGCAAGACCACCGGCCATGGGTTTCGCAGCACGGCCTCAACCATCCTGAACGAGAATGGCTTCCGCCGCGATGTAATTGAACGCCAGCTTGCCCATGCCGAACGCGATACCGTCCGCGCTGCCTATAACCATGCCGAATACCTCAAGGAGCGCACGGAAATGATGCAGTGGTGGGCGGATTATGTGAGTGAGGTGACAAAGGGTGGAAAAGTGCTGGCAGGAAGATTCAGCCATGCCCACGCATAGGGAGCTAATTCAGGAACTGCAAGCAATTGCAGAAGATGCTGAGTGGTTTTTATCTGATTGGATATTAGATGAGAATTATAGAAAGGGGATGATTAATCGACTTCTATCACACGATTTAATTCCTGTTTGGAGAAAGCTAAAGAAATCCGCAAATTCTGAGAGCTCATTAAGCGATCTTTTTATTGAGGCTGCAGATGCAGAATATCGATATCATCAAATAACCGTCGACCATACATCTGAGTGGTCGATAGTAAAACAAGCGACAAAAGATATAATTAATGCACTCCAAAGAATTGGTGCAGAGACATACATCGCCTCAACATTAGATGTGGCTTTGAATAAAGAAGTTATCCATCATTTTGAGCGGTCAAATATATTGGAAGAAAAATCCCTTCTTAAAATTCCGATCTGTAAACACCTAAAAACATTAGAAATTCTTAAACTACTTCATTGCAAAATGGAAGAAATGGTTATTGAAACCCCAACGGATTCCAGAATATCTGAAAAGCGAGATACATCAGGATTAGTTGCTTTTTACACCAATTCGCTTTGTGCAATTACAGACAGTCAGTTCAACCGAAAGTGCTATGGAGAAATTGCATCAATTGCGAACCAAACACTTCTGTTAGAAGTTCACCAATTAACAACTGAAGAAAAAGTAAGAAATAATTATTCAAACTATCTCAAAAGATTAGCAAATAAAGAACAGAAAGATTCAAAGAAAGAAAGTAACTGAATCTTTCTGTTAGCACCAGATTACGCTTACTAAAATCACTTCGTTCACAATTAAACGGAGTGAGACAATGTCTGATAATCAATCTTTACCTGTAATAGGCTTTCTTCGCTTACCGGAGATTTTAAGAGTTATCCCCGTAAGTAAGTCCGCATGGTGGGCAGGAATTAAAGAAGGACGATTTCCCAAACCCATAAAGTTAGGCCCAAACACATCTGCATGGCGTGTGGAGGATATAGCTTGGATTGCACTTCATCTTCATATTCTGTTTGATCCCACAACGCTTCTAGCCGCATGCGAGCTTTTAGTTTTCCCCTATCATCCGCAAAAATAATTGAACTAAAGGCCGGACATGTTTCCCTAGCTGCCTGCATATCTCCATCAAGCTCTGGGAATGAAAAAACCACCTCTATATATAATTCTCGCCCATCAATATCTTGATAGCTTTCATTTGGCTCAAGGTGAAAATCGTCTCGTATGACTGTACGCTCTTCCCGTGTTACACCAAATAACCTTCTCAGGGCTAAAATCAGAGTTGTCTTGCCAGAACCGTTATTCCCTACAAAACAAGTTAGATCTGACTCCAATCGAATATTTGTGGGTTCTTTCCCAAAGCATTTAAAATTCGAGAGAATTATTTTTTCAATGTTCATTTGCTAAGCCCTGTTATACACTTAAGCTTAGTACCCTAAGCTTAGCCACCTTATAATTATGCTGATAATTCTGCTAGTTGAATCTACAAAGTGACATAAATTGGGACTAGGAATAAAGGCTACTCCTAGAGTGCACAAAACCACAAGCTTCCATTTTGTTGGTCTTTTTGTTGGTTCTTTTTAAAAACCGCCGGGCTCTAATCAAACAATATCAATTGCCTATTACGCTATGGCGTGTCCCGTAGGGTCGCCAATTATCTCTTCACACGAATACCAGCGAACACTCAAAACCATTGTACTTACAAAGGGTTTTGGGCTATTTCTGTTCCCATGAATACACGGGTATTCACAGGCAACCACGCTTTTCGACAGCATGAAATGCAGCATGAACCGTCAAAAAGCCAAATTATGCTGTCGTATGCGTCTTAATGAAATCATTATCAAGAACTTAAAGCCTCAAGATAAGGTCTATCGCAAGGTGGACGGGCAATCGAAGTAAATCATTGATGGCCTGTTTTTGTGGACTCCTTAGGATCAGAAATCGAACTGGGTGCGAAGGATGAAGGCTTGCGGATCGTCATTAGGTGTGACGGCGTCGCTGTCACTATCCGAGCGGATATAGTTAAACAGCAGCGACACATTCGCCAGCGGATACCAGCGCAATCCCAGCGTAATATCGTCCATGACGCCGCCGCGAATGGCATTATCGGTCAGATCAAGCGCACTATAGCGCGCCGCGAGCTGCCAGGCGCCCCAGCCGCCACCTGAAAGGCTGAAAGGATGCAGCGGCGTCACGCGATCGAACTTCGCATATTGCGGAAGGTAAACGCGGCTTTCACCGGTAAGGAAATAGGAAGCCTCCGCATAATAGCCATCGAAAACGGCATCGGCGAAGCCCATCTCGCGGTTGACATCGGCACGCATATACTCTCCTTGCAGGGAGGCCGGACCCCAGACCGCGGCAGCTTCAAGCCCTAACAGGTTGGTGTGATCCACCTGGGAGATACTGCCGGAATCAACAGACTGCGCACTGGTAAGCCGTGTTTCCGGCCTCGATTGGAAGCGCATGCTGTCGCTGGCATTGTCGGGCACACGATAGCTGCCTGCAACACCAAAATGCAGCAGCTTTCCGGCTTCAGCGATGGGGGCGAAAGTGGCGCGCGCGGTAAAGTCGCGTGCTTCATCATCGGTGCTGGCCACACCGGTGCCGCTGCCAAACCCGCCGGCGGTGAGCGTCCATGCGCCCAGCGAGGTCGTACCATAATCGCTGACGGCAAAGCCTATATTACGATCCGGTGCGAAAGCGAAAGGCAGGGCGCGTTCGGTGAAAGTGGTGAACAGGTCGCTGGTCAGAGTTTCAAGGCTGAAAGGTTCCTTGAACTGACCCACCATGAAGGAAACCGGCGCGAGGCCCAGATATTCCAGATAAGCGTCGGTAATGGCGCTGGCATTGTTCGCGAAATCATTTTCCAGCTTATAACGAAAATCACGCGTAAGGTTGCCGCTGACATTGAGCCGGGCGCGACGGATGGTCGTTCCATTCGGCTGGTCCACGATGTCATCATTAAAGATACCAGCATCGATCTGGGCAAAGCCGCCCAGTTTGAAACTGTATTCGCCATCCGCGGTTTCAAATTTCGGACCGGGCGCAAGACTGACCTTTACAGCATTGGCAGGCGCAGCAGGAGTGGGGGGGGCTCCCTCCGGTCTTTTCTCCGCTAACTGTTTTTCCAGCGTGGTGATTTGCGCCTGCATGGCCTGCATTTGCGCTTTGAGTGTTTCAAGCTGGGCCTTGAGCGCCGTATCGCCAGCTCCTGCCGGAGATGCCGCCAATGCCAGCAAACCCGCGATTGTTGCGGTTGTTTTGATTTTCATAAACCCTCACTGTTTGTCGTATCGTTTTTAATTTATTGCACTACCACTTCAGTCGCTTGCGCAGGCGGTAGCGTAGAACCAGCGCAAACCCGTTCATTAGCAATGTCAGCACTATCAGCACCAGGCCGGCGGCGGCCGCATTGCCTTGAAAATCGGTACCCGGGCGGGACACCCAGTTGAACATCTGAATAGGGATGACCGTGAAGGGGTCCAGCAGCCATTGGAAAGAGATAAAGGGAAACTCACTTTGCAGCGGAGCTTCGGGAAGGAAAGCGATAAAGGTGAGCGCGCCAATGGTAACCAGCGGCGCAGTCTCGCCGATAGCGCGGGCAAGCCCGATAATAACGCCCGTAATAATGCCGCCCAGCGAATAAGGCACCACATGCTGTGAAACGACTTCCCACTTTGTGGCGCCGAGTGCGTAAGCCGCTTCGCGCAGGCCGGAAGGCACTGTGCGGATCGCTTCCCGCGTGGCCACGATAATCACCGGCAGGATCAGCAGGGCGAGTGTGAGACCTGCCGTGAGCACGCTTTGCCCCAGCCCCATGCCGTAAACGAATAAACCCAGTGCCAGCAGGCCGTAGATAATGGAGGGCACCGCGGCAAGGTTGCTCACATTAAGTTCGATGAGGGAGGTTAGCCAGTTTTTCCGTGCATATTCTTCCAGGTAAACACCGGCGGCAATGCCCACCGGTATGGCGGCGGTCGCCACCACCAGCATCACCAGCACCGTGCCCACCCAGGCGGAAAGGATACCGGCCTGATCCGCATGGCGGGAGGGAAAACTGGTGAAGAAATCCCAGCTGATCTGGCCGGCCCCGTCAAACGCCAGGCGCGTGAAGAGAGCGGTAAGCACCAGCAGGCCCACTGACATCGACGCTATGCCTAGCAGGGTAAAAATCTTGCCGCCGGGACGGTATTTGCGTTTCCATTCACGCCAGGTAAGGGAAGCCATCAGTATTTCTCCCGGAATTTATAGCGCAGGACGGAAGCGGTGATGTTAAAAAACAGCGCAGTGACGAATAATACAAGGCCAGCCGCGAAAATGGACTGATAACCAATGCTGCCATGGGGCAAGTCTCCCAGTGCCACCTGCACAATGTAAGCCGTGATAGTCGCCGCAGGTTCGGTAGGGTCCAGCGTAAGGTTCGGTTGTTGCCCGGCCGCGATAGCAACCACCATTGTTTCGCCGAAAGCGCGCGAGACAGCCAGCACGAAAGCAGAAACGATACCGGATAGCGCGGCAGGAAAAATAACTTTGAAAGCGGTTTGCACACGGGTTGCGCCTAAAGCAAGTGAAGCATCGCGCAGGGTGTTGGGCACTGCGCGCATGGCATCTTCACTGAGCGAACTGATATAGGGAATAATCATAACGCCAATGACCAGGCCCGCGCTGAGAACGTTAAACGCAGGCAGATCCGGCAGCAGGGTTTCACGCAGCAGCGGGGTCACAAAAAGCAGCGCGAAATAACCGAAAACCACGGTCGGCACACTGATCAGCAATTCGAGGATGGGCTTTACAATTTCACGCAGCCTGGCGGGCGCGATCTCGCTTAAGTAAATAGCTGTCACGAGGCCAAGGGGCACGGCCACCACCAGCGCCACCATCGTGCTGACAAAAGTGCCGCAAAGCAAAGGCAGGATGCCATAGCGCGGATCGGCAAAGAGAGGCGTCCACACCGTATCGGTAAGAAATTCCAGTATGCCGACATGCTGGAAAAATCCATAGGATTCCCTCAGCAGAATAAAAACGATGCCCAGCGTGATAAAGACAGCCACCAGCGCAGCAGCCAGCAGCACCCAGCGCATAAGCGCATCCCGGCGCTTGCGCCGTGCAAAGTGCTGCTGCCTGACCGCAGATAAAGAAGGTACCGGCGATACGCCGGTGGCTGCCGTCACGTTATTGTACCGATTCGCGTTTCAAAACTTCCTCCACTGAGACGCCCACAGCAGGCTCGCCTTTGAACACCGTGCCGAGGGTTTTCGCGCCGAAGCGTTCATCCGCTGCCTTGTATGCGGTTTCCGGCAGCGGCAGGTAATGCACTTCTTTTACCAGGTCGCGGCCTTCCTTGAGGTAGAAATCAACAAACTCTTTCACCTCTTTGCGCTCTGCTGCCTTGGCATTCACATAAAGGAAGAGCGGGCGGGACAGGGGGCTGTAAGTGCCGTCCTGCGCCGTTTCGGGAGAAGGCATCACGCAGCCTTTGCCGTTATCGATTGCAACAGGCTTCAGGATTTTAGCATTGCCAATGTAATAGGCGTAAGGCAGGTAACCCAGCGCATATTTGTCGCTGCTGATGCCTTGCACCAGCACGTTATCATCTTCGCTGGAAGTGTAATCGCCGCGGCTTGCTTTTGCTTTGCCGACAGTGGCCTCGGTGAAATAATCAAACGTGCCTGAGTCTGAACCGGCACCATAAAGCGAGATTTTCTCTTCCGGCAGATCTTTGCGCAGCTGGTTCCAGGTGGTTACCTTGCCTTGTGCTTCAGGCGCCCAGAGAGTTTTGAGCTCCGATACTTTCAGGCAGTCGGGCAATGCGCTGTTCGCGCTGGTGGCAACGGTCAATGCGTCAAAAGCGATGGGCAGTTCGATATAATTAACTTTGCTCTCGCGGCAGGCCGCCATTTCTTCTTTGGTGATAGGGCGGGAAGCATCGGAAATATCAAGTTCGCCGCGGCAGAATTTTTTGAAACCGCCCCCCGTGCCGGAAATGCCAACGGTAACGCGCACAGCGCCTTTCTGGGCTGCCTGAAATTCTTCCGCGACTGCTTCGGTGATGGGAAAAACGGAGCTGGAGCCGTCGATGGAGACGGTGGCCGCAGCCTGTGCCTGAGAAGTAAATGCGGCCATAGCGACCGAGGCGAGCAGGGGAAGATATTTTTGCATGGGCAGTTCCTTTTCTGGTAAAATGGTACCGCCTTACTTGCCTGTCAAATCCAGAATGCTATATGCAAAAAACGCAACCCTGATATGCGTATAATGCATATAAACGCGAAAAGCGCAGAGATCCTTATTCAGAATCCTGCGCTTTCCACAAGTGCTTGGCGGGGTGCTCGGGGCATTCGCCCTCCTGGTAGGAGTGCGGCTGACCCACCGTCTCGAATCGGCCATTTTTCATCGTAACCGGTATGGTAACCAGGTTCTGACGAAGTTCAGGCGTCATCAGGAACGGGTGCTCTGCGGGTATCCTGTGACAGATAATCCGCATTGC
>WBZO01000748.1_pt2 | contig 54653 bp, 40 predicted proteins | sample 5204261 | NCBI WGS metagenome assembly WBZO01 (sample SAMN12412400, study PRJNA552823) | activated sludge metagenome | isolation source: activated sludge from anammox sidestream of wastewater treatment plant... | place: USA: North Carolina | collected 2017-09
CAGCGAGCGTCAGCGCGCGATTTTCGTAAGTTTCGAGAATGCCCATCATCTCCAGCGCCTGCGACAGCTTGAACGTTTTGTTGCAGGCCTCGACGTTTCCGCTCTGGCAACAATCCATCACGAGTTTGCGGGTCGCCGCGCTGTCCGTATTCGCAGCCTGGGCCTGTTGACCATTTTGATCGAAGCATTTTCTGACTACCTGGCATTGAGTCAGAGCGCTTTCGGAGCCGAAGAAGCTCAACAGGCTGGTCGTCACCGCCGCCCAGCACCACTTGGTTTGTTGCTGCATCTGCAATTTGAACCGCATCACTGAAGCCGACTTCAGCAGAAGCTGATAATCAGCATCGGGCGGCAGGCTGAGCGTGATCAGATTGTCGCCCGGTTGCAGCAAGTGATGAAGCAGATACCACGACTGACGGTGAAAGCCCGCCGCCGGCGTCTCGAAATCAGTCCTCCATTCCGAGCCGTTGACATTGATGACGACTGCGCCATTCCCGCCCGCCGCGTTACGCAATTCGCAGATCAGAACCAGGCCATGCTGGTAAAGCAATCTGAGCTTGAACTGCGCGAAACCTCCGGCGCGGTCAATCCGCCAGACGCCTGAATCCTGTTCGCCGGAAGCCGGTTGAAAGCTCGCCCCATCGCGCGCGTTGAGCGACAAACTGGCCGACGGTTTCGGATCAGGCGTGGACAAGTCCAGCGTCTCGACTCCGGAGAAGCTGCCGACCACCGAATCCGACAATGGGCCAGTCTGCATATCCATCATAGCCGTCTCCTGATCCCGTTGAATTTCCTGCTTATAACCGCTCTCGATAAATAAAACGGGATTCCCGCTCTGATCCCCTCATTCGAGGCGAAAAATATTGATGATTTGTAGGAATGATGCGCAGACTGTGCCACAGGACGCGCGCGGCGCCAAGAGAGAAGGCTCGATTTCAGCGGATATTGATTCTCACGGTGTTCGCCGCTTTCCCGTCCGCCGTCAGCGCGACGTCAATCTCACCTCGCCCTATCAGATTTCGCGGCACGATCACGTTGACCTGATCCAGCCCGACGAATCCGGGCGCGGATGAAGCGTAGAGCGCCATTGCGTCTTCGCCGCCGAGTTTGACGCTGACCGCCGATTGCGCGCTGCGATTGCGGACGCCCGTGCCGTAGAGAACAAGAACTACTGTGTCCGTCGCCGGGCCGAGATCAATCGGGATTGTCACGAATCTGTTTTGCGTAGCGTCGAATCGCGCGACAGGTTCAAAAATCTGCGTACCGTCCGCTTTGACTCGCACTGCGACAGCCGCAGCCGCGCCTTGTCCGCTGGAGTTGGCTGCGAACAACCCCGGCGCGACCGCCGCGATCTGTTCCGCCCCGGCTGAGATTGCTCCGTCAACGGCGCTGATCGCCACAGTCGCATTCCCGGCGGCTACGCCCGGCGGGATTTGATAATTGACCTGCGAAGGCGCGACGAAAAACAGCGGGGCGAGACGATCAACGCCCGCGCTGTCTCTGACCACAACGCGAGTTCCGCCAAGCGTTGTCGGCAGCGGCGTCGAAGAGGCTATTTGCACGCCGGTCGCCAGCCCTGAGCCGAAGGCTGCGGCGATTGATTCGACGGCCAATCCTCCGGCGCGACTGAAGCTCGCGGCTGAAACGCTCGCCACTGTTTGCGGCGCGGGCAGCGTCAAACGGTAAACGCCGCGACCGTGCGTGGCCGCCACCAGACTCCTGGACGCCGCGTGGTAACGCAGCATGAAGACCGCGACTTTCGGCATCCCGGATGAAAGCCTGATCCAGGTCGCGCCGCCGTCCGCCGTCCGAAACACGCCCAGATCGGTTCCGGCGTAAATCGCGCCTCCGGGTTGCGTGTCAATCGCGATTGAATTGACGGGCGTGTCGGGCAGATTGCCGCTGATGTCGCGCCAGGCCGCGCCCTGATCTTCGGTGATGAAAACGTGTCCGGGTGTGGCGGGCGTGCTGGTGTTGAAGCCTGAATAGCCGGCGATTGCGCGCTGTTTGTTGTTCGGGTCGAGCGCAATGTCGGTGACGTAGCGATTGGGCAACGGGGCGCGAGTGACGTTGGTGAAAGTCGCGCCGGAGAGAGCGCCTGCGTTGGCCGTCATCTGCACAAGTCCATCGCCCGTGCCCAGCCAGACGGTCTCGCCCGCCGGATTCGCGCTTTGATCGAGCTGCGGATGCGCCGCAATCGCCGAGATGTAAGAAGGGAAGCCATTGCCGTATCTCGGATCGGGAATGTTTTTCGTCAAGTCGGCGCCGAAGCCGTCCGCGCTTGCGCCGAGGCCCGTCCACGTCACGCCCTGATCCGCCGAACGGTAGAGCCGGTGAGCGCCGAAATAAATGACGTTGCCCTGCGCGCCCGTGAAGCCGATGTGCCCGGCCATCGGCGCGTAATCGCTCAGCCGGTCCGCCGGATTGAAATTGCCTTGTTGAGCGGCGCAGCCGAAGCAGCCACGGCGCGTCCAGGTATTGCCGCCGTTGAAAGAGACCTCTGGGCCGATGACCGCGCTGGCGCCGCCCACGTTATTGCGGTTGATGAAGGTGTGGTACATCACCTGCGGATTCGATTGATCAATCAGCGCAGCGCCGCCATCGCCGCCGCGCGCTTGAAACCAGTTCTGGTTGCCATCATACCGGTCAGTGCCGTTGTCCTGTGTGCCGCCGAGCAGGATGTTCGGATCAGTCGGATGCAGCGCGATGGTGTAGAACTGCGTGATGTTGAGCGATTGATTCAGGCTCGTCCAGGCGATCACATCGGCAGTCGCATTTTCTGTTCGCCAGACGCCGCCGTCGTTGGCGGTGAAAAGAATGTTGCGGTTCGCCGGGCTGACGGCGATCCAGTGCGTGTCGGCGTGCAAGCCGCCGCTCGCGCCGTTGCCCGCGCTGAGATCAGCCCAGGTCTGGCCGCCATCGCGGCTACGCCAGAGTGTGCCGCCGGTGTTGGTAGCGTTGACCAGCGTGCCGTAATAAACGATGTTCGCATCAACGGGATCAACTGCGAGCGCAAGGGCGTAGTAAGCGCCGTTGGTGGTTGGCGCGGGCGTAGTCGTTTGCGCCCAGGTCTCGCCACCGTCTGTGGATTTGAAGACGCCGAGGAGGCGGGTGTTGCTGGCGCGGCTGATCGCAGCGTAGAGTGTCGAATTGGTTGAAGGCGCGAGCGGCGGCCCTGCGGCCAGCTTGATGCGATCCAGGTCTGAAGTTGGCAACCCGGCGGTGAGCTTCTCCCAAGTGCCCGGCTCGCCGCTGGCGGTCGAGCGATAAACGCCAAGCCCGCTGATCGCAGCAAACACGCGGCGGGAATCGCGCGGGTCAATTACTACATCGGTTCCCGCGCGGTCGAGAGCCGCTAAATTCGCCGGATTGACGTTTCGCCACGTCACCCCGCTGTCGGACGATTTCCAAATCCCACGATCTCCCAGCGGCGGAAACTCGGTAGCGCCTGTGGCGCTGGAGATGATCGCTTGTTCGGTTGCGGCGTATAACGTTGACGGCGTCATCGGATCAATGACAAGCGCATGAAAAGCGGCGTTGAGAAAAGCCGGCTGTTTCGGCTCTCTTGCGGAAACGGGGCCGGTAATTTGCAGCCACGTCGCGCCGCCATCGGTGGATTTCAGCAAGCCCGCGCCGTAATAGCAGTCGCCTCCCAGATGCGCTTCACCTGTCCCGGCGTAAATGAGGTTCGGATTTGTCGGATCAATCGCAATCACGCCCATGGCCAGCGAAGGCTGATCGTCGGTCAGCGGCGCCCACGTCGCGCCGTTGTCGCGTGAACGCCACACGCCGCCCTGCGCCGCGCCGAGGTAGACCGTCTGGTTCGACGAACCGGTGTAGCCCGGATCGAAGACGACGGTAGAGACGCGGCCTGAGACGGCTACGCGCGGAAGGCCGAAAGTCTGTCCTTCGCCGATGGGGGCGGGGCCGAGCGGCGTCCAACTCAGTTGCGCGTCGGGATTGAGAGACTCATCGTGCGAGGCGGCGTAAAGCTCACGCAGCCGCCGCTCATCGCGTTCAAGCTGATCCAGAGCGCGCATCCGCGCCGCGTGGGGAATCGTTTTGAGCGGGTAGGCGCGCTGAGCATAGAACCAGCCGCCTCGCAGTTCTTCGCCTTCTTCATCCAATTCAACTGCGGGCCGCGCTTCGGCGCGGTTGAAATAATCGGGCGAGAAACCGGACACACAGGCCAGGATCAGCAGGCTCAGCGAGACGGCGCCGAACGCAAGGCTGAATGAAAACCTCGCGCGAACAGTGAAGGGATTCATGGCCGTCCTCCTGAAGATTACATACTGAAGGCCCTCGGTCAGGGTTGTTTCAACACGTTTGCGACTTTTTCAAAGACGGCGTTGAGGATTTGCCGCGCCCGCGCTTCATCTTCAGCTTCGGCGACTAAACGGATAATCGGTTCGGTGTTCGATCCGCGCACGTGCAGCCAATCACCTGGGCCTTCCGTCAAACTCACCTTCACTCCGTCGCGCAGATCCATCGGCTGGTCGGCGTATTCGTTGCGGATCATCTTCAAGACTTCTCCGATCTTGTCCGACGGACACTCGATCTTCCCTTTGATCATCTTGCGTCGCGGCAGGTCGGAAAGTAGCGCCGCCACGCTTCGCCCGGTTTCCGCCAGCAGATGCAGGATCAAAGCCATACCGACCTGGCTGTCGCGGCAGAAATTGATGCGCGGATAAATCACGCCGCCGTTGCCTTCGCCGCCAATCACGGCATTCACCTGCCGCATCATCTCAGTGACATTGGCTTCGCCGATCTTTGAACGATGGAGCGGGGAATTGAACATCCGCGCCACATCGTCCATCGCCGAAGTGGTCGAGAGATTGGTCACCGCCGGCCCCGGTGTTTTGCCCAAAACGTAACGAGCCGCCAGCGCAAGCGTGTAGTCTTCGCCAATCGGCACGCCGTTTTCGGCGACGACCGCCAAACGATCGGCGTCCATATCCTGAGCGAACCCGACATCAGCGCCAGTCTTCCTGACCAGTTCGCAAAGCGCAGTCAGGTTTTCAGGCGTCGGTTCGGCCCCGCGCGGGAACGAGCCATTGGGCGTGGTATTGATCGTTACGACTTCGGCGCCCAACGCTTCGATCAATCGCGGAGCGATGATTGACCCCGCGCCGTTGCACGAATCGAGCGCGACCTTCAGCTTGCGTGAAATCACAGGCAGCGCGCCGATTTCATTGATGATCGCGCTGATATGAGCGTCGAGCGCGCCCGCGAATGTTTCAACGCTGCGCATTTCCGCTCCGGCGACTTTGGTGTAATCGCCCTGATGATAAATATCCAGCAGTTCGCGCGCCTGCCCTGCGCTCAAAAATAATCCTTCGGAATTGACGAACTTCAACGCATTCCATTCCGCGGGGTTGTGACTGGCGGTGATGGCGATGCCGCCCTGCGCGTGGCGTTGTCTGACACTCAGTTGAACAGTGGGCACCGGACAAACATCCAGATCAATCACGCGGCAGCCGCTCGACAACAACCCGGCGATGACAGCCTGGCGAACCATCTCGCCCGAAGTGCGCGTGTCGCGCCCGATGACGATTGTTCCTGAGCCGACGTAGGTTCCGAAGGCTTGGGCGAAGCGCGTGAGCAAGGTTGGCGTGAGCGAATCGCCAATCACGCCGCGAACGCCGGAAATGCTGATTTTCAGAGTTGGAATTGCGCGCATAAGAACCACTTCAGGGAACCTTCGACATACATCAAAAACACCGCGAATGTTTCAAGACTGCCGACGATGATACACCACCAGGCTATGACTCGACCTGCCATACGCTCCTCCGACCGCTCGATGATGATCATGCCCCTGATGCCCAGAACCACCGCGATAGGAGAAGTCACCACCGCTCCCGGCCAGAGCGTGAAGACGAACCCGAGCGCAAGCATTTTACTGACCCTGACCTGCCTTTCCAGTTGCGGAGTCATCACAGCCTCGCTATCCCTGCTTCAATCTGTCGCGCGCCCAATCCATCAACTCTCCGGCCCGTTTGTCGTTTTCAGCTTCGGCGATCACGCGGATCATTGATTCGGTGTTCGACGCGCGGATGTGAACCCATCCGTCCGGCCAGGTGAGTTTGACGCCGTCGCTGAGATCAATCGCGGTCGCGCCTGCGCGCTCAGTTTCATCGCGCACGTTCTGAAGCGCCGAGTAGAGCAGGCTCGGCTCGATCTGCACATAATGTTTCAACATCTTGTAGCGCGGCAAATCGGCCACAAGCTCTGAAACCGGCTTCCCGGTTACGGCCATCTCTTCGAGTATCAAGCCAATCGCCGCCGCGCTGTCGTTGGTCGCGTGAACTTCAGGGATGGCTACGGCCCCATTACCTTCGCCGCCGATCACGGCGTTGTGTTCCAGGATCGCTTCCGAGATATAGGCGGAGCCGACCGGCGTGCGGACGACGTTCGAGTTGTAGCGCGCGGCGATCTTTTCGATGGTTTGTGTGGTCGAGATGTTGGTGACGACTGCGCCGGGAGTTCGGCTGAGCTTGATGTCGGCGCAGAGCGCCAGCGTCATTTCTTCTGACAACGCCTCGCCGGTTTCGGCGACTATGCCCAATCGCTCGCCGTCGGCGTCGAGAGCGAAGCCGATGTCGGCGCGCCCGGCTTTGACGATGGCGCGAAGCTGCGCCATCGTTTCGCGCCTCGGCTCAGGGTCGTGCGGGAAGGGCGCCGTAATGTCGTCGTTGATGGCGAGAACCGAGCAGCCGAGTTCCGCGAGCCAGCGCGGACTCAAGACCGAACACGCGCCGTTGCAACAATCAACCGCGACGGTCAGTTTGCGCGCCCGGATCGCCTCGACATCAAAAGCTTTTTTCAAAATCTCGATGTGATGGTCAATCGCGTCTCGCGTTTCGATCCGGGATTGAATTTCATTCCATTTCGCCTTTGCGAATTCGCCCTGATGATAGATGTCCAGCAACTCTTCGGCCTGCGCCGTGTTCAGGTAAAGTCCGTCGCCGCGCGTGAATTTCAGCGCGTTCCAGGGCGTGGGGTTGTGGCCAGCGGTGATCGAAACGCCGCCCGCAGCGTTGAATCGTTTGACCGCAAGCTGCATCGTCGGCGTGGGGCAAACGCCCAGGTCAATCGCCTCGCAACCGGCGGCCAGCAACCCGGACATCACCGCCGAACGAACCATCGGCCCCGAAGGGCGCGTGTCACGGCAAACCAGAATTCGCTCGGTCTTCGATCCATCGTCCAGGTAAGTCCCGAACGCCTGCGCGAAGGCGATGACCAGTTCGGGCGTGAAAGTTTCGCCGACAATGCCGCGAACTCCTGTGATGCCTATCTTCAGAGCCTTCATAATTCACCTCGCCATCATTCGTCTTTCGCGGCTGCGATTATCTTCGGGTCGAGAATCTCAAGCCCATTGCCCGGCGTCGAAACCATGACCGATCCTTCGTTCATTCCGTCGCGTCCGCGCGGGCCGTAAAAATCGGCCTGAACGCGTTCGATCAAAGCCTGTGTATTTTCCGCCGTCGTCAACGCCAGAACGTTGCCGCCGAACCCGCCGCCCATCAATCGCGCGCCGTAAACTTGCGGATCGGCGGTGATGATTTCGATCAGGCGTTCGACCTCCGGCGTCGAAACATCATAAAAATCACGCAGGCTGGCGTGTGTTTGATTGATCCGCGCGCCGACCTCGCGCATCCGTTCGTCCTCCGGAACGTCGGGATGAAGCAAGTACATGACCGTTTCGTCCACTCGCAACGACTCGCGGATGTGATGGATGGAGCGATCATAAACCTTGAACGGATGCGCGCGCCGCTCTCTGACCAGGTCTGGGAAGAGGCGCTCGCATTCACGAAAGACCTGCGGGTAACGCCGCTCGACTTCATCGAACGTCATTGTTTTCGGCGTCGTTTTGGCCTTCGGGTCGCGCGCCAGCGCCGGAAGTATCAAACGCGAAACCGCAGCGCGCTCGTTGTATTCCAGCATCAGTTCGCGCCCTTTGTCGGCTGCGTGAGAAAAGAAGGTGAGCCAGCGATAACGATGGCCGGGCAGCGGAATCCGTTCGGTCAGTTGATCCGAGTGACGGATGTAAACCGCGTGGCCGCGCGTGGCCAGACAAATCGCCAGATGATCGAGCGCGCCGCCGCGCGTTCCCATAAACCATTCGGCCTGCGATGAATCGCGCGCAAGCTCATCCAGCTTGCATTTGATCCGATTGCTTTCTCGCACCGCCGCGCCCGCCACCGTGACCAGCGCGGATGAAGACGACGCGCCGCTCTGCGGAGGGATTGACGATTCGATCAGGAAATCGAAACCGCGTTTGACGCCCGCGCCGTATTTCCAGCGCGCGAACCAGACCGCGCCTTTGACGTAATTGCTCCAGTGCGGCGCGGGCGCCGGGCGGTTGAGGACAAAAGATTCCCAGGTCTGCCTGCTGCGATCCTCGACAACTTCTTCATCGAGCGCGAAGCTGAACGGCGGGAATTTTTCGAGCATTGAAGCGCCGCGAACCTGGCCATCGCCTTTGTCCGGCGACGGGCGGAAGAGCATCAATAGAGCGTGCTCGTGACTTCCGAAGGCCAGCGATGAGGTTTTCAGATAAGAAACGTAATCAACATGTTCGCCGAGAATGTTTATGCGCGCCGGGGCGCGCAACACTCTCACTTCGCCATCGCCGTAAAGCTCGGTGAAGCGCCGCAAGGCCTCCGATAATCTTGATTGTTCAGTCATCTCTTCTCGAATTCCCATCAAGCGCCGACTGATTTCAGATGCTTGATGTTCGTTTCGACCGCCTTGTCGTAATCAGCCGCGCTGATCAGGCCCGAACCCAGATCATGAATGAACTTCAGATCGGCTGCGGTGAATTTCATATCGCTTTCGCGCTTCTCGCTCGAAACGGCCAACGGCGTGCGGTCAATCGTCAGCACGAATTCAGCCGTCAGATGGCCCTGGTAATTGATTGATTCGAGCGTCGAGACGACTTCCGCCCAATCGTATTTGCCCAGCCCGGCGGGTCTGCGATTGTTGTCAGCGACGTGAAAATCAACCAGCTTGTCGCCGACATTGCGGATCGCCTGCATCGGATCAATCTCTTCGATGTTGATGTGGAACGCGTCGAGCACGACGCCCATGCCGCCGCCCACCTCTTCGGCCAATCGTAGCGCCTGATCGTGACGGTTGATGAAATAGGTCTCGAAACGGTTGAGCGGTTCGATGCCCGGCCTGACGCCGTGATCCGATGCGAACGCCGCAATCTCTTTCAGGCCTTCGACGGCCCATCGCCATTCTTCCGCAGGCGAAGCGAGCGGCCTCACCTTGCCGACGGTCGAAGGCACGATGCAAAACATCGCGCCGCCGAGCGATTTGATCATCCTGACGCAATCTTTCATGTACTTGATCGTGCCGGCGCGAATTTGTTTGTCGGGATGAATCAGATCGCGGCCCTCGAACATTATCGTCACTCCGCCCCAGCATTCGATCTGATATTTGTCCATCAGCGAGCGGACTTCGTCGGTGTTGTGACGCTCAGGCTCGCCGCTGATCTCGATGCCGTCGTAACCGAAACGATGCAGACGTTCGAGCGTCGTTTCAATCGGTTCGGGTCTCATCCAGTTGTGCATTGAGTGCTTCATTGTAGCCTCCTTGAGATTTTCCCTAGACGTGAGCATTCTCCACGCCGGGCTGGCGTATGACAACACGACGAACACTTGTCTTGCGGCTCTGCGATCAAATCCATTGCCTTTGGGCATGCGCGGGAAGATAATGCGCGCGGCGTCACGCAATCACTTCTCTTGCCAATTAATGCGTCAGCAGTAGATCAACATCGCTGGCTGCCGGATAATTTCTGCGAGAAAATCACGAACGCCGAAGTCGTGAAGATTTCAAACACCAGTTACGTGATCAACCTCGAACCGCCTGAACTGCTGGCCGCCGCGCTGATCCGCTGGGGATGTAGTCAAACAAGATGCTGACACTAGCCGGATTCGCCGAACGCAGTAATCAAACCGAGTTGATGGATGGCTCGGATTACACCGAGGCCGAACTCATCGAAAACCTGGCCGGCCTGCGCCGCGTCAACCGCTGTCTGGGCGGGCGCGCCTTGCTGACACTGCATCTGTTCCCGATGATCGAAGCGGCCGTCATTTCGAAAATCCGCAGGCCACCGCTTTGCTCAAGAGCTTCGCCCGTGTCGCCCGCGTGGTGTTTATCATCAACGATCTGCTGTTGACGCAGGTTCTCACGCGCAACCGGCTGATGCGGAACAATTCCGCAGTTTCGGCGCTGCGCGGTTTCACCGAACGCGACATCGCGGAGATTGCCCGGCAGTCGCAAACGCCGCTGCAAGTCTTTCGCCATTTTCCTTATCGTTTTATTTTGATCGGACGAGGAAGTTTATGACCAACGAAGAAGTTCTGAAAATTTTTGAGGATAATGAAGCCTTGTTGAAAGGTCATTTCCTGCTTTCGTCGGGGTTGCACAGCAACCGTTACCTGCAATGCGCATTGGTGTTGCAACATCCGGCGGTCGCCGGAAAGCTCTGCTCGGAGCTAGCGGCGAAAGCCAAAGCTGACGCTGAGATCGGCCGGATTGATCTGGTCATCGCTCCGGCGCTGGGCGGCGTGATCGTGGCGCACGAAGTCGCGCGCGCATTGGGCGTGCGCGCGCTGTTCACCGAGCGGCAGGAGAAGACCATGACCTTGCGCCGAGGCTTTCAGATCAAACCTGGCGAACGCTGTCTGGTGGTTGAAGATGTTGTCACGACCGGCGGTTCAACGCGCGAAGTGATTGGAGTTGTCGCCGAGCGCGGCGGCGTAACGGTTGGCGCGGGTTCGTTGATTGACCGCAGTGGAGGCGCAGTTGATCTGGGCGTTCCGCGACACGCGCTGGCCACGCTCGAAGTCCCGACTTACAAAACCGAAGAATGCCCGATGTGCAGGGAAGGCTCAGTGGCGATTAAACCCGGTAGCAGGCAATAATTTTATCTCGGATTTTATTGAACTTTGCGCAGAAAAGTACTTGACCGTATTGACAGCCCGGCGTAGCATCACGCGCGTGACGCTGCTTACGGCGTGGTTTCCATGAAATATCGCATCACTCTCGCTTACGACGGCGCGGATTATTTCGGCTGGCAGAGACAGCTCAATCAGCCGACGATTCAGGGCGTGATCGAAGTGGCGCTGGAAAAGCTGGAGGGCGCGCCGGTCACGACCCACGCGGCCGGACGCACCGACGCCGGAGTTCATGCGGAAGGGCAGGTCATTTCGTTTAATTTATCGCGGGAATGGGAGAGCGGGGAATTGCGGCGAGCGCTCAACGGCAATCTGCCGCTGGAAATTCGCGCGCTTGACGCCGCACGCGCCGCCGAAGATTTCCACGCGCGGTTTGACGCCAAGAGCAAAACTTATCGCTATCAAATCTGGCTGGCCGAAGTGATGAACCCGTTCCTGATACGTTACGCCTGGCATTATCCTTATTCGCTCAATGTTGAAAGACTGGCCGAAGAGAGCAAGGCCCTGTCGGGCGCGCACGATTTCACGGCATTCACCGTCGCCGATTGTGAAGCGAAGACTTTTATACGGACGATCACGGAGATTGGCGTCGAGCGCGAAGGCGCTCTGCTCAAGCTCTTTTTCACGGGCGACGGGTTTCTGCGTTATCAGGTTCGGACGATGGTCGGCGCGCTCCTCGAATCGAATCGCGGGCGGTTGAAGGCGGGTTCGATCTCCGAGTTGATTGAAAGCAGGGATCGCACGCTCATTGGCGCGCCCGCTCCGGCGCGAGGGTTGACGCTGATAAAAGTCGAGTATTAGTATTCGTCGCTTGTTTCTTGCCCGTTTTTCGCGGTCATAAACATCAAATCCTAATCGAAAGCGCCATAACTACGACAACAATGCTGGAAGACTTTTCCGAAGTAATCGAGCCAGGCTCGCGGGATGAGACATTGCTCAAACAGGTTGATTTCACGCGGCTGCCGCGTCACATCGCGGTGATTATGGATGGCAACGGGAGATGGGCTAACCGCCGCTTCCTGCCGCGCGTCGCAGGCCATCGAGCGGGAGTCGAAGCCGTGCGCTCAGCGGTTGATACCGGCGCGCGGCTGGGTTTGGAGGCGCTGACGCTTTACGCGTTTTCGGTCGAGAATTGGAAGCGGCCTCCATTCGAGATTGAAGCGTTGATGACTTTTCTGAAAGAGTATCTGCGCAAGGAACTGGAAAACATCCATCGCAACAACATTCGATTTCAGACCATTGGCCGCACGAACGAACTGGATGAATCGGTGCAATTCGAATTGCGCTCGGCGATCCGCAAGACTGCCGGCAACACTGGGATGGTTTTGAACGTCGCGCTCAATTACGGCGGGCGCGTGGAGATGGTGGACGCGTTTCGCAAACTGGCGGAAAAACTGCAACGCGAAGGCCGCTCGCCCGAATCAATCACCGAAAACGAAATCGCGCGGCAGCTTTATACCGCCGATCTGCCCGATCCTGATCTGCTCATCCGAACCAGCGGCGAGATGCGCGTGAGCAATTTCCTGCTGTGGCAGATCGCCTATTCGGAAATTTACGTGACGGAGACGCTCTGGCCTGATTTTCGCCGTCCAGACCTTTTCGCCGCCATCATTGATTATCAAAAACGCGAGCGCCGATTCGGCGGTTTGAATGGAAGCGCGCGGCTCGCTGTCGTCAACGGATCGTAACAACGGGGAGTGGGGAATGGGGAGTAGGGAGTGGGGAGTAATCGGCAACATCCCATTCCCTATTCCCCACTCCCCATTCCCCACTCCCCATTCCCTGCATGGCCCGTGTTCTTAGCGCAATTGTCTTCATCCCGATTCTCTTGGTCGCCCTGTGGCTCGGACAGCCGATCTGGTTTTCGGCGATTGCCGCCGCAGGCGTCCTGCTTGGACTTTATGAATACTACCGGCTGGCGAAACACGGCGGAGAGATTCAAGGCTTGATTGCGGCGGCGGCGACGCTTGCCGCTTTTTATTTTGGACGGCACGATCTGATCGCCGCCATCATCGCCGCGCTCGTGATCGTCGAATTGCTAGTTCAGCTTTTTACTCGCGCCAACGACGAAGATTTCGGCGAGATGCTGCCCGTCGCGGCGACCAAAGTTTTCGGCGTGCTTTATGTCGCTGTGCTCGGCGGTTACATCATCGCCATTCGAGTGATCGAAAGTTCGATCCCGCAACTTCCCGCGAAACTGCTGACGCTCTTTTTCATCGTCGTCTTTGCTGGCGACACCGGGGCTTATTACACTGGCCGCACGATGGGACGGCGCAGGCTCGCGCCGCGCGTCAGTCCGGGCAAAACCGTCGAAGGAGCCATTGGCGGGCTTGCGGGCAACGTCATCGCGGCCTTGATCGCTCACTTCTGGTTCTTCCCCGAATTGAAGATCGTTTACGCGGTTCCGCTGGCTTTGGTGATGGGCGCTCTGGGCATCACCGGCGATTTGTGCGAATCAATGCTCAAACGCGGGGCGCGGGCGAAAGACGCGGGGAATCTGATTCCGGGACACGGCGGACTGCTCGATCGTTTGGATAGCATGCTTTTCAACGCTCCATTGCTCTACTACTTTTATCTGGTGTTCATGAAATAACTACCGGTTCATCAGAAAGGAGCAACGCATGTTGAAACACTGGAAGATCGCAAAGAGAAATTCTCAGCGCCGGCGTTTGTCAGTTTATTCGTTGACGCTCGCGGCTGTTATGTTGACGGCGATGGCGGACACGGCCTGGGCTGACATCCATCTCAAACTGATTTCAGGCAGGCGAACGGTCAAGGACAAAGTCTCGTTCACAATCGAGGTGGATCACGAAAAGAACGAGAATCCAAGAAACGCCAAAATGCCCGATTTCATCAAGTTTCTTGTTGATTCCTCCGAGCCTGCGAGCGGCGTAGTCATTCTTGACGGAAAGGGCGCAATGCGTTTCGATGGAGCCACCCATACGCTTTCAGGCGATCTTGAAATCACTTATGGGCGTCACGTGGTCACTTTGCAGGTTTCGTCTCCGGCTGTGATCACCTTATTCGAGGTTTCGGTGCGCGGAGCAGTGGTTCGCGAGGTGTTCGGAGAATCTCCCGCCGCAGGAACGTCCGCAGCCGCTTCGTCGGGCGGCAGCGCCGAAGATCGAATCACCGCGCTGGAACGGAAGGTAAAGCAGTTGGAGGCTGAAATAGAAGCGCTCAAAAGGGGGCGGCGCAACCAGTGAACGCCGCCAGCCAGGGAGCGAGTTTGAGTTTATGAAACAGATTGCGATTCTCGGTTCGACCGGCTCAATCGGCTGCAACACGCTGCGCGTCATTGAATCGTTCAAGGGCGAGTTCGGCGTTGCGGCGTTGGGCGCCGGGTCGAATGTCGAGCTACTCGCCGAACAAATCGAGGCGCACCGCCCGCGCGTCGTTTCGGTCAACGACGACGAGAGCGCGAATAAGCTGCGTCACGAATTGAAGCGGCGGGGAGTGGCTTCGCAGCCGAAGATCGGCATCGGCGTTGACGGACTCTGCGAAGTAGCGACGATCAACGGCGCGGAGATTGTGATCGGCGCGGTGGTCGGCGCGCTGGGTTTGTTGCCGACTTATTGCGCGCTGGATATGGGGCGGCGCGTCGCGCTGGCGAACAAAGAAACGCTGGTCATTGCGGGCGAACTGATGACGCGCGCCGCCGAAAAGTCCGGAGCGGAGCTTTTGCCCGTTGACAGCGAACACAACGCGCTGCATCAATGTTTGCGCGGCGAGCGGCGGCGCGAAGTGAAAAGATTGATCCTGACCGCGTCCGGAGGGCCTTTCCGAAATTCGTCCAAAGAAGAAATCGAAAACGCCACGCGCGAGCAGGCGCTGAATCATCCAACCTGGCGAATGGGCGAGAAGATCACGATTGATTCGGCCACAATGATGAACAAGGGACTGGAAGTGATCGAAGCCAGCTGGCTATTCAACGCCGCCACCGACGAGATTGACATCGTCGTGCATCCTCAATCGGTCGTGCATTCGATGATCGAACTGGTTGACGGCTCGATCATCGCGCAGATGGGCGTGACGGACATGCGCCACGCTATCCAATACGCGCTGACTTATCCCGACCGGCGCCCGGCGGAGCTTCCTCCGCTCGATCTGACCGCTTTGAGCAAATTGGAATTCTTCGCGCTGGACGCTGAGAAGTTTCCGTGCGTCACGCTGGCTTACGACGCGCTGCGCAAGGGCGGGACGATGCCCGCCGTGCTGAACGCCGCGAATGAAGTCGCGGTCGCGGCGTTTCTCGACGGAAAGATCAGATTCGGCGACATTCCTCGATTGATACGCGGAGCCTGCGAAGCGCACACACCGCAGCCCGCTTCAACCCTCGACGCAGTGCTCGCCGCCGACCGCTGGTCGCGCGATTGGGCCAGACAGCATATTTATGGACATCACCATTCGCAGAGCTGAGTTGTCGGACGCCGAGGCCATGTGGAGGTGTTTCACCGCGCCGCGAGTCGTCCGCAACACGCTGCAACCGCCATATCGCAGTGTCGAATCGGTTCGTGAGCAACTGGCCAAAGGCGGCGAAGGCGATCACATCCTCGTTGCCGTCGTTGACGGCGAGGTCGTCGGTTTGATCGGTCTGCACGCGAAGACCAGGCCGCGCATCAATCACATTGGCGAGATCGGCATGTCGGTGCGCGACGATTGGCAGGGCAAAGGCGTCGGCTCGGCGATGATGCGGGCGGTGGTTGACCTGGCGGACAAATGGCTGAACCTCAAGCGTCTCGAACTAACCGTTTACACCGACAACGAGCCGGCGATTGCGCTCTATCGCAAGTTCGGATTCGAGGTCGAAGGCACAATGCGCCAATCGGCGTTCCGCGACGGCGAGTTCGTGGATGCGCATATGATGGCGCGAATCAAATTATGAAACGCATCACACTTTGCGGATTATTCATCACGGCGTTCATCTTCGCCGTCGCATTTCAATCGGGCGCTCAACAGGAAGCCGGGCAGGCTTTCGAGAAGACGAACGCGATGATCCCGATGCGCGACGGCGTGAAGCTCAACACCAATATCTTCATTCCGAAAAACGCCACCGGGCCGCTGCCGATCATGCTCGAACGCACGCCTTACAACGCGCCGGAATCAGCGCGCGGCTGGGCGCAGGGCAAATACTCGGCGCTCGCCGCTGACGGTTACATCTTCGTTTTTCAGGACATTCGCGGACGTTTCAAATCAGAAGGCCAATTCGTGATGCAACGCGCGCCGGTCTCTTTGCTCGGCGAAAAGAACGATCCGAAAGTCGTTGATGAAGTCACCGACGCTTACGACACCATCGAGTGGCTGATCAAAAACGTTCCGAACAACAACGGTCGCGTCGGCATCATCGGCATCTCGTATCCGGGTTGGACGGCGGCGATGGCCACGCTCGCGCCGCATCCGGCTTTGAAAGCCGCTTCGCCGCAGGCTTCGCCCGCCGATATGTTTCTTGGCGACGACTTTCATCACAACGGCGCGTTCCGGCTGAGCTACGGTTTCGAGTACGCGACAATGATGGAGACGAATAAGGAACAGGCGCGTTTCGAGTTCGACAACTACGATACCTACGAGTGGTATCTGCGGCTGGGCGCGCTCTCGAACGTCAACGAGAAATACCTGCGCGGCAAGATTCCCACCTGGAACGATTTCGTCAATCATCCGAACTACGACGAGTTCTGGCGACGGCAGGCGATGGCCGGGTATTTGAAGAAAGCGCAAGTGCCGATGCTGACCGTCGCAGGTTGGTGGGATCAGGAAGATTTTTACGGGCCGATCAAGATTTACCGGACGCTGGAGCCTCACGACCAGAAGCGGATCAATTTCTTCGTCGCTGGGCCGTGGAATCACGGCGGCTGGGCGCGTTCGGACGGAAGCAGTCTCGGCAAAATCAAATTCGACAGCAACACCTCGCAACATTACCGCGAGAAAATCGAAGCGCCCTGGTTTGCCTATTGGTTGAAAGATAAAGACAAGCTGGAAATCGCCGAAGCGATCACGTTTCAAACAGGGGCGAACGAATGGAAGAAATACGATCAGTGGCCGCCCCGCAACATCACGACCGACCGCAAGCTCTATTTTCACGCGAACGGCAAGCTCTCTTTCGATTCGCCTGCGGATGCCGGCCTGCGCGCGTTTGACAGCTACGTCTCCGATCCGGCCAATCCCGTCCCTTACCGCCCGCGTCCGGTCGAGCCGACTTATTACCCTCGCGGATCGGGGTGGGGCGCGTGGCTGGTCGAAGACCAGAGGTTTGCGCATCACCGGCCCGACGTGTTGAGCTGGCAGACCGATCCGCTGACTGAAGACGTGACGATCACGGGCGACATCGCCGCGCATCTCTTCGCTTCAACAACGGGAACCGACAGCGACTGGATCGTAAAGCTGATTGATGTTTACCCGGAGGATTATCCGAAAGATTACAAGATGGGCGGATATCAACTGATGGTCGCCAACGATGTCTTTCGCGGGCGCTTCCGCAGGAGTTTTGAAAAGCCGGAAGCCATCACGCCAAACAAAGTCAACGAATACGTGATTGACCTGCATCAATGCGATCACCGCTTTCTGAAAGGCCACAAGATCATGGTTCAGGTCCAGAGCACGTGGTTTCCGGTGATTGACCGCAATCCGCAGAAATACGTCGAGAATATTTTCAAAGCGCGGGAAGAGGATTACATCAAGGCGACGCAGCGCGTGTTTCGGTCGAAAGCTTCTCCATCGCATTTGCAGGTTATGGTAGCCAAGTGAAGGTATTTTTTATGAACTCGATCACTCGTAACGCCTGCTCGCGCGTGACAGGGGGAAAGTTGTCTAAGAATTCGTCGAGGGTAAGTCCAGCTTCGAGGTTGTTGATCAAAGCTTCGACCGGGACGCGCGTGCCATAAAAAACAAGCGCGCCACTGACGATCTCAGGATCAGCGCTTACTGGCAATTGTTCAATTTCTTTCTCGCCAATTACGACAGTCATTGCTTTTTCCTCCTTCCTCCGGCGCGCAATGTGAAAGCCATTGCCTACATCGTACCTATTCCACCTTTGCCGGTTCAAGCTTCGGCGCCAGGAAGTGGAAAACTGTCAGCGCGATCAGGTAAGCCGATCCGGCGATGATAAAAATCGGCACGTAGCTGCCAGTCCACGTCAGGATGTAGCCGACTATCTTTGAAACCAGCATGCCGCCAATGGCTCCGGCCATCCCGCCGATGCCGACCACCGAGCCGACCGCCTTGCGCGGAAACATGTCCGACGCCGTCGTGAAGAGGTTGGCTGACCAGCCTTGATGAGCCGCCGCCGCCAATCCGACCAACAGCACCGCCACCCAGACGTTCGACGCCCGGGCCGCAAAAATCACGGGCACGACCGACAGCGCGCAGACCAGCATCGCCGTCTTGCGGGCTTTGTTGATTTCCCATCCGCGTTTGATCAGCGACGATGAGATCCATCCGCCTCCGACGCTGCCGATGTCCGCGATCAGATAAACGATGATCAACGGCAAGCCGACGCTCTTCAAATCAATGCCGTAGTTCTTGTTTAAAAAATCCGGCAGCCAGAACAGGTAAATCCACCAGACCGGGTCGGTCATAAATTTGCCGACGGCGAAAGCCCAGGTCTGACGATGCGGAATGAGTTTGGCCCACGGGATGCGAACTTCGGTGTCGGGCGGATCGCTTTGAATGTGATCGAATTCTTCCTGCGTCAGGCGCGGATGTTTTCCCGGTTGCCTGTAAAGCGCCAGCCAGAAAAATAGCCAGACGAACCCGACCAGGCCCGTGACAATGAACGCCCACTGCCAGCCGTAGCGCAGAGTCACAAACGGCACGATAGCGGCGGCGGCCAGAATACCGACGTTCGTACCCGCGTTGAAGACGCCCGTCGCCAGCGCGCGCTCCTTCTTCGGAAACCATTCGGCGACGGTCTTGATCGAAGCCGGAAAGTTACCGGCCTCGCCCAGACCGAGCGCCAACCGCGCGGCGATAAAACCGCCGACCGAACTCGCCAGCGCATGCGCCATCGCCGCAACGCTCCAGAAGACGACCGAGAGCGAAAACCCTTTGCGCGTGCCCATCCAATCCATCACGCGCCCGGCGATCAGCAAGCCGGCGGCATAGGCGGTCTGAAAAGCGAAAACCACCCAACTGTAACCGTTCTCGTCCCAGACGCCTTCTTTTTGCAAAGTCGGCTTGAGCGTAGCGATGACCTGTCGGTCGAGGTAGTTGATCGTCGCGGCGAAAAAAAGCAACGCGCAGATGTACCAGCGCAGATGCTTGATCTTCGATACGGCAGTGACTGCGGCGCGCGCGGACGTGGCCTGTTGTTCCATCGCTCCTCCGAATTGTTAATGCGAATCGCGGCGAAGGCCGCTTGTGATAAAAGCGTCCGAAGCATAAATGAGTGTTGACACTTGGTCAAACCATCCCGATAATCCGCGCAACCGACAAGACGAATGATCAATCCGGGAGCTTCTGTTACTGACAAGTCGGTCTGATCTGTAATTGCTGGGATCGAGAATGCTGGGATTTATCATCTTGCCTGGAAGCTCTCCAACATAACTTTGACTAAATCGAAAATTGAATAATCGAGCGAGAGCCGCTTGCGGCTTTTCCATCGCTCACTGTTCGAAGTTGGTCGTCTCAATCAGCGCGATTGGCGCTTGATGCTTGACCATGAAGACCGTCTCCTGCGGTTCAGACGGGACGCTTCGTTTCACCAGCAAACTTGATCTATTTCTCAACAAAAGCCCTCAACAAAGGAGGATTATCATGAACTCTCGACACAGGTTTGATCAGTTGATGCGTCGCTTTATCGGCGTCGTCATGCCGCTGGCGGTTTTGTTGATTGCATTGGCGCTGCCGCAGATGGGTAAAGCGCAGGTGCTTTATGGCTCGATCACCGGCAACGTGACCGACTCGAACGGCGCGGCTGTGGCCGGGGCGACCGTCACCATCACGCACAAAGAGACTGGCCAGTCGCGCGACGGTGTGACTGACGCTCAGGGGAGCTATGATTTCCCGACCGTCCAGGCCGGAACTTACACCGTGAAGGTCACCAAGCAAGGCTTCAAGACAGTCAGCAGGGACAACATCGTTGTCACACTCAACAACATCACGCGCGCCAATCTGTCGGTCGAAGTCGGGCAGGTGTCGGAGACGGTGGTCATCACCGCCGAAGCCGCGCAACTCAAAACCGATCGCGCCGAGGTGAGCGCCGAGTTGACCAGCAGGCCGTTGCGCGATCTGCCCGTCCCGCTCGGACGCAACTATCAGAACCTCTTCAAGACGCTGCCCGGCTTCACGCCCCCTGAAGAGGCGCATTCGGTTCCGTCCAATCCATCGCGTTCGCTGGTCTTCAACGTCAACGGCGCCAGCCGCTCGTCGAACAACACCCGCATTGACGGCATCAGTTCGACCAACATCTGGCTGCCGCACGTCACGGCTTACGTGCCCGCGCTCGAAGCCATCGAGACCGTCAACGTCGTCAGCAACAGCTTCGACGCCGAGCAGGGATTGGCCGGCGGCGCGGCGATCAACGTCCAGATCAAAAGCGGGACGAACGATTTTCACGGCTCCGCGTTTGAATACCATTCCGATCAGGCGCTGAAAGCGCGCGACTATTTCCGCCCGCCGCAAAATGCGAAAGGCAAATTCATCCAAAACCAGTACGGCGGAACGCTAGGTGGCCCGATCATCAAGAACAAGCTGTTTTTCTTCGGCAGCTACGAAGGCACCAAGAACCGGCAGAACGACAGCCGCATCGAGACCGTCCCGACGACGGCAATCCGCAACGGTGATTTCAGCGCCTACCTCGGCGACGTGGTGAAGGATGCCAATGGGAATCCGATCAAAGTGACGACTCTCTCCGGGCAGGTGATTGACGCGCGGGTCGGCATGATCTTTGACCCGACCACAGGCAATCTTGATGGGACGCAGCGCAAGGCGTTTGACGGGAACATCATCCCGTCCAGCCGCATCAACCCGATCATCAAAAAGATTCTGCCGCTGATCCCGGCGCCAAATCTGTCGGGCGAAACCAACAACTATTTCGCTTCGGCGGGCTTCCTGTTCGACCGCTGGACGGTTGACAGCAAGGTCAACTGGAACGTCAACAGCAAGCTCAACGTCTGGGGCCGCTACAGCGTCCTCAATTTCTTCACCGTCAATGAAACCGTCTTCGGTCAGGCGTTGCAGGGGCGCGCGATCAACAGTTCCAACCCCGGCACGGGGCAGGGCAAGACGCACAGCGTTTCCTTCGCCGGCGTTTATACTTTCTCGTCCAATTTCATCGTTGACGCCAATTTCGGTCTGTTTAAACAGAACACCGATGTGGCGCAATCAGACATCGCCGAAAAACGCGGCCTGGATTTTCTGGGCATTCCCGGAACCAACGGGACACGGGCGTTTGAAGGCGGTTTCCCGTTCTTCGATCTGCCGACTTATTCGGATTACGGAACGGTTGATACTTTCATGCCCTACACGCGCCGGGATGATCAGTATCAAATCGTGGCCAATGCCAACTGGCTGAAGGGGCCGCACAATATCCGCTTCGGTGTGGACGTCTATCGTCAGAAGCTGAACCATACGCAGCCCGAATCCACCGACACCAGCTTCGGCGCGCGTGGCGGGTTCCGGTTCGCCAATGGCACTACGTCGCTCAAAGGCGGGGCGAACGGGAACCAGTACAACGGCTTTGCGGCTTTCCTGTTGGGATTGCCGGATCGCATCGGCAAGCTGACCCTGACCGAAGCGCCCTTCAGCACCCGCAACTGGCAGTACAGCTTCTACGGGCGCGACCAGTGGCAGGTTGATCAGAAGCTGACGTTTTCCTTCGGCACGCGCTGGGAGTATTTCCCGATTCCGACGCGCGGTGATCGCGGCCTCGAACGGTACAACGTCAACACCAACATGGTAGAAATCGGCGGCGTCGGCTCGGTGCCGCTGGACCTGGGCGTGAAAGTGAGCAAGAGGTTGTTCGCCCCGCGTTTCGGACTGGCCTACCGGATCACGCCCAAGTTCGTCGTTCGCGCCGGATACGGGCTGACGAATGATCCATACGCGCTGGCGCGTCCGCTGCGAACCAATCATCCGGTGCTGCTCAACCTGAACAATGATGCGCCGAATGGATTCCAGTTTGTCAGCAAGCTGGAGCAGGGAATTCCGCCGGCGACCGCGCCCAGTCTCGGCAACGGAATCATTTCGATTCCGAACAATGTGTCGGCCATCACGCTGCCGGACAATTTCCGGCGCGGCTACATCCAGTCCTGGAATCTTTCGCTGCAGAGGGAACTGAAGTGGGGCTTCACGGGCGAGGCGGCCTACATCGCCACACGCCAGATTCGGCAGTTGGGTTATATCGAGCTGAACTACGCCAACATCAATGGCGGCAACAACGGGCGGCAGCTTGTCCAGAAGTTCGGGCGCACCGCCTCGACCTTGCTGGTGGCGCCGGTAGGCAACAGCCATTACGACGCGTTGCAGGCGCGGCTCGATCGCCGGTTCAAGGAATTCTACCAACTCGGTGTGAACTACACGTGGTCGAAATCCATCACCACTTCGGGGCTTTCGGACAGCGACAACACGCTGCCGGTTGGCATTCCGCAGTATTACTACCTGAATCGCTCGCTCAGCAGCTTCGACCGTCCGCACAACCTGCAGATCACCAACATGATCGAGCTGCCGTTCGGCTCCGGGCGGAAATACCTGAATGGCAAGGGCGTGTTGTCGGCAATCGCAGGCGGATGGCAGGTCAACAACATCATCAGCCTGTTCAGCGGCACGCCGTTCACTGTGACTTCGTCGGGAAGCACGCTGAACGCGCCGGGCAACAGCCAGACTGTTGACCTGATCAAGTCGAGCGTGGCCGTTTTCGGGAACAAAGGGCCGGGGCAGAAGTATTTCGATGTTGACGCCTTTCGCGCCGTCGGTTCCGATCCTGACCCGAACAACCGGGCGCGTTTCGGCACTGCGGGCCGGAACATCCTGCGCGGCCCGTCGCGGTTCCAGTGGGATTTCGGCCTCTTCCGGCAATTCCGAATTACCGAGAGGTACAGCCTTCAATTCCGCGCCGAAGGCTTCAACTTCACGAACACGCCGCAGTGGGGCAATCCGCAAGCCAGCCGCGACAGCAGCAACTTCGGAGAAATTTCGTCTGTGAGCGGTGAAAGAATCTTTCGCTTCGGGCTGAGGCTCGGGTTCTAAACCATCGAATAATCAAACAACCAGATCAGCGCGGGCGGTGACGCCCGCGCTGATCTTTATCAACGGCGCCAGGCGTGATGGCTTTCATCATCCGGTTTTCATCAACGGGAATAATTTACCGACCCGGTCAATCAAATTTAGGAGGCAACAAATGAGCCGACAATCAATCAACCGCAGAGATTTCATCAGGCAGGCTTCAGGCGCGGCGGCGGCAGGGCTGACCGCAGCGTCTTACGCCAATGCGCTCGGCGCGAACGACCGCGTTCGGCTGGGCATCATCGGCCCCGGCGGACGCGGGCAGGAACTGATGCGGGCTTTTCTTCAATCGCCCAACGCCGAATTCGTAGCCGCAGCCGACATCTACACGCGCCGCCACGACGAAGCTAAAAGCATCGCGCCCGGCATCAAGACGTTCAGCGATCATCGCCGCCTGCTCGAATCGAAAGACGTTGACGCGGTGATCGTCGCCACGCCGCTGCATTGCCACGCGCGGCATTTCGTTGACACGCTCGCCGCGGGCAAGGATTTGTACTGCGAAAAGACCATGACCTGGTCAATCGAAGAAGCCGAGAGTTGTCTGGCCGCCGCGAAGAAGGCTTCAAAGCAGGTCGTCGGCGTCGGCCAGCAGCACAACAGCGCGGGTTATTTCAAAGACGCCCGCCAGTGGGTCAAGGACGGCCTGGTCGGCAAAGTCACGTCCGTCGAAGCGTGGATGAGCCGCAACACGCCGCACGGCAAAGGGCAGTGGGTGCGTCCGATCCCAGCGGACTGCAACGCGCAGAACGTTGATTGGAAGGCGTTTTTGAACGGACGCCCGAACCGGCCCTTTGACGCGCACAAATTCATCAACTGGCGCCTCTACTGGGAATTTTCCGGCGGCAACATCACCGAGAACATGGTTCACCAGATCGGCTTGATCATCGGGGCGCTCGATCTCGGCGTCCCGACGGCGGCTTACATGTCCGGCGGAGTCTTTTCGGAAAAAGACGGGCGCGAAGTGCCTGACACAATCGCGGTGACGCTCGATTATCCGAACGACCTCGTAGTCGCCTGGCAATCCACGTTCAGCAACAGCCGCTTCGGATTGGGCATCAGGATTCTCGGCTCTGACGGGACAATCGAATGGCTGGCCGGGACGACCGACATGGTTTCAGGCCGATCAGCCAGCGGTTGGTCTTACGCCCCCGAAAAAACCAACCGGCCCAACGGCGAAGCGATCAAAGGCTCCTCGCAAGGCGAGAACCATTACGCCAACTTCGTCGAATGCGTGCGTTCGCGCAAGGAGCCGAATTCGAGCGTCGAACTCGGTTACCGCTCGGCCATCGCGGCGCACATGGCCAATCTGTCGTACCGCCGCAAAGAGAGAGTGACGCTGGAAACGGCTCGGCAATCAGCGCGGAAGTAACCTGCTTATCACGAATGATCACTTCATTGAGCGGGCCGGCTGGATTACCAGCCGCGCCCGCTCAAATTTTCTTCTGACGCCCACCCGACTTCAGGCTGTACGTCGTTCACGTTTGTTGGAAACGGCGTTGGTTTCAATCCAAAAAATCCAATCAAATTCAGAAATATGGATATGAAATGCAGGCACACTTTGGCATTGCTGCCATAAGTGGAGCCGAATCAGTAACCGGCGCATCTGGCGAAGATGGGCATAATCCTTGCGTCGGCGGAGTTGTTCGACAGATTATCCCTTCATTACCCTGATCCTGAATAACAAAGTTGCACCTGAAGTAAATAGCCCTTTTTCGGTCTGCATTTATCTGGTTGGAGTCTTTCACTAAGCCTTAGCTGCGCGCTGAACTTACCAGGCGCGGATTCCAAAACCTTTTTCAGGAGGCAACCAATGAAAAACATACTCTCCAGGCCGCTTGCTGCTGGGGCAGGCCGTTGCGAGTTCGGCAATGCAGGCGTGTCTTTGCTTTCCTTCGGGCTGCTGGTCGCCGGCACGGCGATCTTTCTCAGTCTCGGCGCGCCGCCAGTTTGGGCGCAATCAACTTCGTCTGGAACTGTATCCGGTCAGGTGACGGACGCGCAGGGCGCCGCGGTGCCGAGTGCGGAAATGAAGCTGCTCGACTCTTCAACCAACGCTTCACGAACCACAATAACCAATGAGGAAGGGCGATACGCCTTCGTCAACGTCCCGCCTGGGATCTACAACATGGTGGTAAGCAAGGCTGGTTTCAAAGTGGCCAAACTCACCGGAGAGAAGGTGAGTGTCGGCCTGGTGCTGACCGTCAATATCACTATGGAGGTCGGCGCGGTTTCGGAAACGGTGGTCGTCACGTCAGCGGCGGGCGCCGATTTGCAAACGACGAACGCCTCAGTCGGAACGACCATCTCCGGCAAGCATCTGGAGTTGTTGACCAATCTCGGACGCGACGCCAATGTGCTGTTTGTCCTGCAGCCGGCTGTGACGGCGGGCGGCAACGTCGCGGGAGCGGTGAACGACCAGAATACCTACCAACTCGACGGCGGCAACAACAGCAGCGATATGGACGGCACGCAGAACGTTTACACGCAGGCGTCTGGCTTCATTGGTTCGGCTGCCGCAGGCGGCACGCCTTCTGGCGTGTTGCCGACGCCCGCTGAGAGTATCGAGGAGTTCAGGGTCGCCACCAACAATCAAACCGCCGACTTCAACGGCTCAGCGGGCGGCCAAATCCAGATGGCCACCAAGCGCGGCGGCAATCAATGGCATGGTTCGGCCTATGAGTACTACTTCGGCAGCAACTTCGGAGCCAACACCTGGGCGAACAATCGCACGCGCGTCAAGCTGCCTTCGAGCCACCAGAACCGCTTCGGCGCTTCAGCGGGCGGCCCTATCACGCCGGAATTTTGGGGCGGGAAGACATACATTTTCGCCAACTACGAGGGACGGCGTTTTCCGCAAAGCACGACTATCGAGAAAATTGTCCCTTCGGCTCTACTGCGCGCGGGCGTCATTCAGGTCCAGAACAGCGGCGCGGGCGCGGCGCCGGTGACGGTGAATGGCGTCACTTACCCGGTAGGCGCGTGGGTTCCCTACAACCTCAACCCGACTCCGGTGACGGTCAATGGCGTCACCTATCAGCCCGCCAATGTGTGCGGAGCGGCGGGCAACCTGGCTTGCGATCCGCGCGCTATCGGTCTGAATCCGCTGGTCAATCAAATCTGGTCGAAGTTTATGCCGCTGCCCAACAACCCCACAGCGGGGGATCAATTCAACACTCAGGGCTATCGGGCGCCGATCCGCTTGCCGCAGGACTCCGACTTCCTCGTGGGACGGCTCGATCACGACTTCGGCCCGAATTGGCGCTTTATGGCCAGCTACCGCTACTACCGCCTCAATCAATTTGCCAATACCCAATACGACATCGGCGGCGCGCTGCCCGGCACGACCTTCGGACAAGCAGTCTCGACGGCCCCACGCGCGCAGAAGCCTTCGTATTACGTCGTGGGTTTGACAACTACCCTTAGCCCCAGGCTGACGAACGATTTCCGCTGGAACTATCTGCGGAACTTCTGGGAATGGTCAACCGCCGGGGCGCCGCCGCAATTGCCCGGACTCGGTGGAGCGCTCGAAATCGGCGGCGAATCAGTGAACGCGCTGATTCCGTATAACGTGAACGCGCAGAATGCCCGCACGCGCTTCTGGGACGGCCAGGATCACACGATCCGGGATGACCTGACTCTGGTTGAAGGGAATCACATGTTCCAGTTCGGCGGGTCGTTCCAACGCAACTTCATGTATCACCAGCGGAACGATAACGGTCAATCCACAATGGCCGCGACCACTTACGTCATCCAGGGGGGGAGCGCGGTGTCAGGGCTGACGATGAATGCCGGGGGCGTGACATACCGGCCAAAGGGCTTGCCCAGCACACAGCAAAACGCCTGGGACAATCTCTACGCTCAGACGCTGGGTCTGGTCACTTTGCCGCAAGTCGTTTACACCCGCAGCGGTCAGCAACTGAACCTGCAACCGCTAGGCACGCCGGCCTTCGATAAGAGCATTGTGCTGAGCTACAACACTTATTTCAGCGACACCTGGCGCATGAAACCCAGCTTCACATTTACCTATGGCCTCGGTTATGCGTACTCGACGCCGCCTTATGAGATTGACGGGAAACAGGTCATGCTCGTGGATCAGGCGGGTAACCCGATCGTGTCAGAAGACTTCCTGGCCCAACGCAAGAAAGCGGCGCTGGCAGGTCAGGTCTACAATCCGGTGCTCGGATTCGCCACTGTGCAAAACGTCGGCGGTGGTCGGAAGTATCCATTCGATCCTTTTTACGGCGGCTTCAGCCCGCGCCTTGCGGCGGCCTGGAATCCGAGCTTCAAGAGCGGCCTCCTGGGCAAAGTCTTCGGCGAGAATCAGACGGTCATTCGCGGCGGCTACAGCCGCATCTACGGGCGGCTGAACGGCGTGGAATTGGTGCTGGTTCCGTTGCTCGGCACGGGGTTGCTGCAGGCCGTTTCTTGCGAGGGCGCGGTGCGCGCCGGCGCGGCGGTCAACGGCAATCAGTGCCTCGGCGTTGGTGGGGCCAATCCGCTCACGGCATTCCGCGCGGGAACTGACGGTTTGGTCGCGCCGTTACCGACGGCTTCGGCGACTCTGGCGCAACCTTACTTCCCCGGTGTAGGCGGCAACACCCCGGCGGCTGACGGTTCAGCGCTGGACCCGAGACATAGGCCCAACTTCTCAGACCAGTTCGATTTTACGATCCAGCGCGAGTTGGTCTCGCGCAAAGTCGTGTTGGAGCTTGGCTATATAGGACGGCGCATTGGGAACGAGTTGCAGCAAATTGATCTGGACGCGGTGCCATACATGTTGACGCTGAATGGCCAGAGCTTTTCCGACGCTTTCGCCAAAGTCTATACCGCGCTCGCCGCAGGCGGGACGGTCGCCACGCAGCCGTGGTTCGAATCGGCGTTGGGCGGACAGACTTCGGCTTACTGCCGGAACTTCGCCAGTTGCACGGCGGCGGTGGCCGCAAATCAACGCGCCGCCATCGTGAACACTCAGGTCTACAATCTCTGGACGAATCTCTCGAACCAATCGTCGTGGACGCTGGGACGCACGCTGGCCTTCAGTTCGACCTGCGCCAACTCGCTGGTCTCCACAATCAACCCAACCACACCCGTGCCCGTCTGCTCGCAGTTGAGGTCTATTTTCATGAACACCAGCCTGGGCCACGGGAATTACAACGCCGCCTTTGTCACGCTGACGGTGCGCGATTGGAAAGGCCTGACGGCGCGTTCCAACTTCACCTGGAGCCACGCGCTGGGGACGGGAGCCGAAGTTCATGCCCGCAGTTCCCGGAGCGTGGTTGACCCGTGGGACCTCGAAGCGAACTACGGGGCGCAGGATTTCGACATTCGCTACCTCTACAACCTGTCGGTGCTTTACGAGTCGCCGTTCTTCAGGAACCAGAAAGGCGTCCTGGGCCGGTTGCTTGGCGGCTGGTCAATCTCGCCGCTTTTCACAGCCCAGAGCGGGTTGCCATTGCGCGTGACCTTCAGCGCCAACTGCCAGTCGTTCGGCGAAATGAATTGCAGCTCGGGCAGCAGTTGGGAGAACGCTCCGTTTGCGAAGCCCTACACGGGCGGCAACACAGCCCATAAGGATCTCGTGCTGAGCGGGACGGTGGGCTTGAACACCAACCCGGCGAATCGGGGCACGGGCATCAACATGTTTACCAACCCGGATGAAGTCTACTCGCAATTCCGGCGTCTGGTTCTGGGTCTCGATCATCGCGGCGGAGCCGCCGGGCCATTGCGCGGCTTGCCGCGCTGGAACCTCGACCTGAGCGTCGCGAAAGATATCAAATTCAATGAGCGGATGGGCATGACCTTCAGCGCGCAGTTCGCCAACGTGCTGAACCATTTCCAACCCAGCGATCCGGCGATGAATATTGACAGTCCCGCGACTTTCGGTCTGATCAACGGTCAGGTAGGTGACCCGAGACAGATTGAATTCGGCTTGCGTTTCCGCTTCTAAGGCGACAAGCGATAGAGCATACTTGAGGGCCGAGCAATTCGGCCCTCAGTCAGCTTCGACTTCTGATTCAATGTCCAAAATTCCCAATTAAATTCAGAAATATGGACGGATTGCCACGCCAACCTTCAAAGCGCCATCTGTAAATAAAGTCATATCAAAGACTGATCCAAAATAATTGATCAGGCATACGTCTTGCCTCCACCAAAGCCGCTACATTTCATCATTCAACAAAAACTCGCAGTACCAAAATTAAGTCTTAAAAGTTTTGCCCCTTGCTGTTCAGCATCCTCAGTAGAAGCCAGTAGGCAGAGATAGTTTCTTATTGTTGACTAGCTCTCGGCGTCGAAAAGCTTCGACTGGTTAAGGCATACCCACACCCTTTTAAGGAGAATAATGTTTATGACTCGCAGATTGATAAGGCTATTTTCTACCCTGATCATCGCGTCGGTTTGCAGTCTGCTGGTTTTCGGTCAAAGTAGCGCGACCGCTTCGCTCTCCGGCTCAGCGCTCGACCAGAACAGCGCAGCGGTTTCAGGCGCGGCGGTGACGGTCAAAAACAACGCGACCGGCGCCGAGTTCAGAGTGACTACTTCGAGCAGCGGAAATTACACCGTGCCGGCTCTCGGCACAGGCGTTTACGTCGTGACGATTGAAGCGCAGGGCTTCAAGAAAGCCGTCGTGCAGGACGTCAAGATTGACGCCGGCGTGCCCGCGACCGTCAACGTGATTTTGGAAGTCGGCGCGGCGACCGAATCAATCGTCGTGCAGGGCGGCGCTGAAGTCCTGCAGACTCAATCGGCCAACGTCAGCACCACGATCACCGGACGGCAGATCACGGAACTGCCATTCACTTCGCGCGACGCTTTGGATTTGGTGTTGCTCCTGCCCGGCACGACCTCGCCCGGACGTCCGCGCCAATCTTCGGTCAACGGATTGCCGAAAGGCGCGCTCAACATCTCGCTCGATGGCGTCAACGTGCAGGACAACGTGCTCAAATCCAGCGACGGATTTTTCACCTACATCCGCCCGCGCATTGACGCGATTGACGAGGTGACGGTTTCGACCGCGACGCCCGGTTCGGAAAGCTCCAGCGAAGGCGCCGTGCAGATCAAATTCGTGACTCGCGGCGGCACCAACAAACTGACGGGCAGCGTCTACGAATACCATCGCAACCCGGCGCTCAATTCCAATTACTGGTTCAACAACCGCGACCGCGCGCCCGATCCGCAAACCGGCAAGGCGCCGCGTGACCGCGTGCTGCTCAATCAATACGGCTTTCGCGTCGGCGGCCCGATCTGGATTCCGAAAGTTTTCGACGGACGGGACAAGGCGTTCTTTTTCGTCAACTATGAAGAATATCGTTTGCCGGAGCAGTTCACCCGTACCCGCGTCATTCTCAGCCCCGACGCCGAGAAGGGAATTTTCAAATACAACGTCACTTCAAACGTCGCCGGCCAAAATGTGACCAAACAGTACCAGGTCAATCTGCTTCAGATTGCCGGGACGACGCCGAATTGCCCGGCTTGCTTGACGACGCCGGATCCGATTGTCAATAAGCTGTTGGGTGACATCCGGACTTCAACCAGCCAGGGCGCTCTTTCGGCCAGATCTGACCCGAATTTTCAGGACTTCACTTTCACCAACACCGGCGGCCAGACCCGCTATTTCCCGACCGTGCGGCTCGATTTCAATCTGACGAGCAAGCATCATCTGGAGAACATCTGGAACTATCAGTTCTTCACCGGCAAGGTGGACTTCCTCAACAACGTTGACCCGGCCTTCCCCGGCTTCCCTAATCAGGGGTTCCAGGGATCGAACCGGTTCTCGAACGTGACGGCCCTGCGTTCGACTCTGACGCCGACAATCGTCAACGAGGCGCGCTTCGGCATCACTGGCGGAAGCGTGCTCTTTTTCCCGAACGTCAACGCCGGGCAGTTCACAAATCAGGGCGGCTTCGCCATCGGCAGCAGCGTCGCTTCGGGGACTACGGGGTTCGGTCCCGTAGGCATCAACAACCCGACCGTGACGCGCGCGCCGAGCCGCCGCAACGCGCCGGTCAAGCAGTTCAGCGACACACTGACCTGGACGCGCGGTTCGCACAACCTCACGTTCGGAGGCAATTTCAGCCAGATCAATTACTGGAGCAGCGCCTTCAACGGCGGACTGGTTCCGACCATCACGTTCGGTCTTGACTCGAACGATCCGGCGAATGCGATTTTCACAACGCCGGGCAACTTCCCGCTCGATCCGAATGGCAAGCCTGCCGTTCCTTCCGGCGCCGATCTGACGCGGGCGCAGAACCTTTACTCGATCCTGACCGGGCGCGTCACCAACATCGGCGCGACGGCTTACGTGGACGAGAGCGGAAGCAAGTACAACTACCTCGGCGCTTACGTCGAGCGCGCCCAACAGCGCGAATGGGGATCGTTCGTGCAGGACAGTTGGCGCGCGCGTCCGAATCTGACGATCAACGCCGGCCTCCGTCTGGAAGTGCAGGGGCCTTTCACCGCGCTCAATCAAGCGTACGCCAAGACGACTTACGCTGAGTTGTTCGGCGTTTCGGGCGCCGGCAATCTCTTCAAACCCGGCACGCTCACCGGCAAGGTGACCGAGTTCACTCAGTTTGAGAAAGGCGACAAGGCCTTCAACACCGACTCCAACAACTTCGCGCCGAGCCTCGGCGTCGCGTGGAGTCCGAACGGCAATGGCTGGCTCAAACACGTCATCGGCGAAGGCGGACAGACGGTGGTGCGCGCTGGTTATTCAATCGCTTTCGTCCGCGAAGGCATGAACGTCGTTTCCAGCATTCTCGGCGCCAATCCGGGCGGCAATGTGGACGCCACGCGCAGCGCGGGCAACGGAAATCTGGGCACGACGCCCATCCTTTTCCGCAATCCCAGTTCGCTTGGCAAACCGGACAATGTTCCAGCCGGGCCGGCATATCCGTTCCAGGGTAGCCCAAGCAACAGCGCCAACGGCTTCTCGCCCGATCTGAAGCTGGGTTACGTTCAATCGTACACGTTCGGCATCCAGCGCGAGATCAACAAGGACACGGTCGTCGAAGTGCGCTACGTTGGCAATCACGGCGTCAAGCTGTGGAGGCAATACAATCTGAACGAGGTGAACCTGATCGAGAACGGATTCATCAACGAGTTCAAGTCAGCGCAGGCCAACCTGATCGCCAACAACGCGGCGGGCGGCGCTCGCTCAGGCAGTTTCGCCTACTTCGGGCCGGGCACAGGCACGTCGCCGCTGCCGATTACGCTGGCTTTCTTCGCCGGGCTGCCGGCGGCGCAGGCGGGTAATCAGGCGAATTACACTTCGTCGCTTTTCAAAAACACCACTTTCGTCAACCCGCTCTTCGCCAATGCGCCCAACCCGCTCAGCTTCGCCAACAACCTGTTCAACAACGCGGGGCGGCGTGACAACGCCTTTCTGGCCAACAGAGGGAATCTGCCGGCCAATCTCTTCCTGGTCAATCCGGGCAAACTCGGCGGTTCGTTCCTCGTGGACAACGCCAACTGGACGAAGTACAACGCGCTGACAATCGAATTGCGTCGCCGCCTCTCGCACGGACTGCTGGTGCAGGGCAGCTACAGCTTCTCCAAAGCGATCACCAATTACTTCGCGAGCAGTTCGGCGGTCGCCAAGAACTATGTCAGCCTGCGCGATCCGAATCTCGACAATTCGGTTTCGCCGTTCGACATCCGGCATGCGTTCAAGCTTAACTGGATTTACGAATTGCCGATTGGGCGCGGTCAGGCGTTCTTCGGCGGCGCGGGCGGAGCGCTCGACCGCGTGATCGGCGGCTGGGCTTTCCACGGCACGGCGCGCATTCAGAGCGGCAGCCCGTTCAGCTTCGGCAACGTGCAGTTGGTCGGGATGACGCGCGACGAATTGCAGAAGGCGATCAAGATTCGTCAGGACGACGCGGGCCGGAAGACTTTCTTCCTGGCGCAGGACATCGTTGACAACACGATCAAGGCCTTCAACGTCACGGCCAGCGGATACTCCGGCGGCGCTCCGTCGGGCCGTTACATCGCTCCGGCGAGCAACGCCAATTGCCTGCAGTCTTACACGGGGCAATGCGGCTTCAGCAACCTGGTGCTCTACGGGCCGATGTTCACCAAGTTCGATCTGAGCGTGGTCAAGCGGGTCAAGATCACCGAGCGGGTCAACTTCGAGTTCCGCGCCGAATTCCTGAACGCGTTCAATAACATCAACTTCCTGGTCGGCAGCGCCGCCGCTGACGTGAACAGCATCACCAACTTCAACAACGCGGCCTTCGGGCAGACGCGCAACGCTTATCAGGACACGTCAACGACCAACGATCCGGGCGGACGCCTGGTGCAGTTCGTTGGCCGCATCAACTTCTAATCTCGTTTCCCCAATCTGGTGGGAGGGGCGCATCTCAGAATGCGCCCCTCCCATTTTTATTACGCCAGGCGAGCGCGAACGCGATCACAGACTCGCCATCCCCATCTAACCCACGCGGAGGAACCTATTATGAAACGCGGATTTCCAAATCAGATTACGGCCATCGCGCTTGTGGCGTTGATTTGCCTGACGGCTTTCGGGCAAGTGACATCATCGCTGTCGGGTACGGTCACCGATCCCAACGGCGCGGTAGTGTCCGGCGCCTCAGTCACGGTGAAAAACGTCGCTTCAGGAAGCGAGTTCAAAACCGTCACTTCGAGCCAGGGGATTTACAACGTGCCGTCGCTTGGCGCGGGGACATACGTCATCATCGTGGCGGCTTCTGGTTTCAAGAGCAGCACCGTGCAGGGCGTTGAAATTGACGCTGGCGCTCCGGCGACCGCGAACGTGACGCTCGAAATCGGGCAGGCCAGCGAGACAGTAGTCGTGCAGGGCGGCGGCGAAATCGTCCAGACGCAGACCGCCAGCATCTCCACGACGCTGAATACCAACCAGATCATCAATCTGCCGCTGGTCTCGCGCAATCCCGTCAATTTCGTCACCCTGATGGCGGGCGTCAACACGCCGCGCGACAACCGCAACTCCACGATCAACGGCCTGCCCGAAAGCGCGATTGACATCACGCTCGACGGCATCAACGTGCAGGACAATTTCAACAAGACCGGCGACGGTCTCTTCGTGCGCGTCGCGCCCACGCTCGATTCGATCGAGGAAGTCACAGTTTCGACGGCCACGCCGGAAGCCGTCGGCGGCGCGATGGGCGCGGTGCAGGTCAAATTCGTGACGCGCTCAGGCGGCAATGAATTTCACGGCAGCCTTTACGAATATCATCGCAACACGGCGCTCAACTCTGCCTACTGGTTCACCAACCGCGACACGACGCCTTATAACGTGAAAGCCGCCAAACCCTGCGGCGATCCAAACAGCCCAACATTCAACGCGAACACGACGGTTCCTTACAACCCGGACGATTGCCACGCGCCGCGCGCGGCCAATCTGTTCAATCAATTCGGCGGACGCGTCGGCGGCCCGATCCGGATTCCGAAGCTGTTCGACGGGCGCAACCGAGCGTTCTTCTTCGTCAATTACGAAGAGTTCCGCCAACCAACGCAAGTCGTCCGGCAACGCACCATCCTGCATCCGCTGGCGCAATCGGGCGTTTTTCGTTACGGCACGGGGGCCAATGCGCGGCAGGTGGACCTGCTCCAATTGGCGGCGCGCAACAATCAGACCGCGACGGTTGATCCGACCATCGGCAAACTGCTGGCCGACATCCGCAACGCGACGAACGGCGCGGGCGGCATTACCGACCTGACCAATCCCAATCAGCAGCGGTTCACTTACAACCCCAGCGGCGCGGCGCTCAATAAACGTCCGACGGTGCGCTTCGATGTCAACGCGACGGACAAGCACAAGATTGAACTTTCCTGGACTTACCAGATGGGCAGAGGCGGACCGGACTTCCTCAACAACGTGGAGCCGGCCTTCCCAGGCTTCCCGAATCAGGGCAGCCAGCCTGCTGATCGCTATACCGGTTCGCTGGCGGTGCGTTCGACGTTGACCCCGACGCTGGTCAACGAAGCGCGCGCCGGCCTTTCGGGCGGCCCTTCGCGCTTCAATCCGTCGGCCAGCGCAGCGAGTTTCAGCGCTTCAGTCGCCAACATGAACGGCTTCGCGTTGAATCTGAATGACGCGCTCGGCATCACCAACCCTTACGTCGTGACCGCTCCAAGTCGCCGCAATCCGCTGTTTCGGGAATTCGGCGACACGATGACCTGGTCGCGGGGAGCGCACAGCCTCGTCTTCGGCGGCAAAATCTTCGACACCCAACTGACGTACAACGCTCAGACGCTGGTACCAACCATCATCTTTGGCGTGGACACCAACGATCCGGCGAACGCGATGTTCAATCCCACCAATTTCCAGGGAGCTTCAGCCACCGATTTGAACAACGCTCGCGCTCTATACGCAGTCCTGACCGGACGCGTGACGGCGATTAACGGAAACGCCCGGCTGGTCGAAGAGAGTGGAAAATACGAATATCTGGGCAACGCCTTCGAGCGTTCGCACCAGAAAGAGTTCGGTTTGTTCGCGCAGGATTCCTGGCGCGTGCGACAGAACCTGACGGTCAATTATGGAGTGCGCTGGGAAGTGCAACGCCCATTCACGGTAGACAACAGTAGTTACACGACCGCGTCTATTGACGACCTCTGGGGCGTTTCCGGGCCGGGCAATCTCTACAAACCGGGCACGCTGGCCGGACGGCCCACGCAATTCATACAGATGAAAGAAGGGACCGGCGCCTACAACACCGATTACGGGAACTTCGCGCCGAGCCTCGGAATTGCCTGGCGCATTAACGCCGATGACGGTTGGCTGAAACGGATTCTGGGCGAGGACCAGACCGTGATGCGCGCCGGATATTCGATGGCGTACAACCGTCAGGGCATCGGCGATTTCCGCGGTCTGGCTTCATCCAATCCGGGCATCGTCATCACCACCAACCGCAGCGTCGCGCTGAACAATCTGGGGACGCTGCCGCTTCTATTCAGCGATAAGAGCCGTCTCGGCAAGCCGGACTTCCTAACCACACCGACCTACCCGCTCATCGGCGAGCCATTCGTTCAGGCCACGAATTCAGTCAACATCTACGACCCGAACATCCAGATTCCCTATTCGCAATCCTGGACGTTCGGCTTCCAGCGCGAACTCGACAAGAACACGGTCATCGAAGCGCGCTACGTCGGCACACGCAATCTGCGGGGCTGGACGGCCTACAACCTTAACTCGGTCGAACTCAACATCGCCGAAAACGGAATGCTCAACGAGTTCAAGCTGGCGCAGGCCAACCTGCGGGCGAACATCGCGGCTGGACGCGGCGCCAACTTCCGCTATTATGGGCCGGGCACCGGCACTTCACCGCTGCCGATCACGCTTGCCTATTTCCAGGGCGTGAACGCGCAGGGGCAGCGCTTCGACCCGAACCTGCCGGGCAGCTACACATCCTCCAATTTCACAAGCGCGACCTTCCTGAACGCGCTGGCCGCGAACAACCCCAACGTCTGTTGCAGCACGACGACCAGCTATGCTGGCGCGATGGAAAATAACGGGACCTTCCGCGCCAATGCGCTGCGCGCCGGTTTGCCGGCCAATTTCTTCCTGACCAATCCGGGACTGCGTGGCGGAGCCAATTTCACTGGCAACGGTGGCTACACCCGCTACGACGCCTTGCAGATTGATTTGCGCCGCCGCCTGTCGAACGGTTTGCAGGTGCAGGCTAATTACCAGTTCGCCAAAGCCTTTGAATCGTCACGTGTTTCGTTTCGCGCTCCGCGCACCAACGTGCTGGATACGAACACGCTACGCCACGCCTTCAAGGTCAGTTGGGTCTACGAACTGCCATTCGGGCGAGGCAAGGCGTTTTTCGGCAATGTGGGCCGGGCGCTCGACCACATGATCGGCGGCTGGGAGTTCCACGGCACAGGCCGCGTGCAGAGCGGGCAGTTGTTCAACTTCGGCAACGTCAACCTGGTCGGGATGACGATGGCTGACCTGCGGGATATGTTCAAGATTCGGCACGGGGTCGTCGTTGATTTAAACGGCAATCCTGTTGTGACCAACGGCCGGCAGACACCGGCGACGTATTTGTTGCCGCACGACGTGATTGCCAACACCATTCGCGCATTCAACGCCAGCGCCACCAGCGCCAGCGGTTACGGCGCCGAAGGCCCACCCACCGGACGCTATCTGGCGCCGGCCAACAGCAGTAATTGCATTCAGGTCTACAGCGGCCAATGCGCTCCGCAGAACGTCTTCGTCACCGGGCCGAAGTTCACTCGCTTCGATCTGAGTCTGAAGAAGCAGATCAGGTTCACCGAGCGATTCAATTTTGAACTGCGTGGTGAATTTTTGAACGCCTTCAACAACATCAATTTCTTCAACCCGACCGCCAACGCCAATATTACCCCGTCCAACCTGACGTTCATGCAGGTGACGACGGCGTATACCGATTCGTCCAACACCAACGATCCGGGCGGACGGCTGGTGCAAATTGTCGCGCGGTTCAACTTCTAACTACTCAACTAGGGAGGGGCGTCTTGCCTGGTCGCCCCTCGCCGTCTCGAAAGATTCACCGAACCCGGTTCATTAGATCGCTCCTTCCACTATGTTGAAGGCTATTCTTTCCATTGCTGATTTGTGCAGACAGAAAATCAAATTTCCTGTCTGGAGCGGCAATCCCCTTGAAGCCGAGCCAGCCAATGCTTCGATCATTGGGTAATGACGGGGGTTATTGACTTTGATGGCCATCTTCCCGTTCAAAAATCCGAATTTCATTCAGAATTATGGAGAAGTCTGGATACAAAAAAATGGAGTCGCTTGTTAAGTGAACTGATTGCAGCGAGGGGACATACCAAATTTCAATGGCATATCTGTTGCCTATTCCAAAAATTCTCACCTTTGGTACTAAGTCAACTGAATTTCTCAAAAATTGTAAGGAGGTATGGATAGCTACGATGAAGCATTTGTACAAAATATTAGTACTGGCCTTTACGCTGTTGCTCCTGACTGCCAGCGCAATAGCGCAAAACGCGCTTGGTCGCATCACCGGAGTGGTGCGTGATCAGGCAGGCGCAGTGGTTTCCGGCGCGACGGTGCGTGTGACGAACGAAGGCACCAAGCAAGTAATCCAGACGGTAACTGCAAACGAGGAAGGCGTCTTTCTCTTCCCGCAATTGTCACCCGGATCATATGCAGTCAAAATCGAAGCGACGGGATTTAAGACCATCGCTATTAACGAAGTAAAAGTGGAGCCTGGGCAGGAATATTCGCTCGTCGCCACGCTCGAAGTCGGCGGGACGAACGAAGTCGTTCAGGTGACGGCTGGAACTGATCTGGTTAATACCAGCAACCCTGAAATCAGCAGTACAGTCATTCGCCGCCAGATAGTTGACTTGCCGCTGAATGGCCGCAATCCGCTTGACCTGATCCGTCTGCAGGCAGGTGTCGTTGGCTTGCCGACACGCACCAACACAACGATTAACGGTGGGCGTCCGACATGGACGCAGGTGACGAAGGATGGCATCAACATTCAGGACAACTTCATTCGCGTCAACTCGCTCGACTTTGTGCCGAACCGTCCTACCTCCGATACGATCAGCGAATTCACGATCACCACAAATACTCAGGGCGCGGACGCGGCTGGCGGATCTTCGCAGGTCAAACTCGTGACACCTTCGGGTACCAACGAATTTCACGGCGCGATCTACGAGTTCAACCGCAACTCAGCGCTTGGCGCCAACAGTTGGTTCAACAACGCGACTATTGACCGGCTCACGGGCAAGACTATCGCGCGCCCGTTCCTGAACCGTAACCAGTTCGGCGGCAACATCGCTGGCCCGGTACTGGCTCCCAAAAAGGTCTTAGGCCCACTCGGTGGTTGGAACGACAACAAAGACAAACTCTTCTTCTCTTTCAGCTACGAGGGCTTCCGCCAGCGTACGCAGGCAACACAGAACAACACGATTCCGGTGCGAGATGACCTGCTCGACGGCGTTTTCCGATACGTGCGTCCGAGCGACAATACCGTTCAATCAATCAATGTGCTTAGCGTGAGGCCTGGTGTGGCGCTTGATCCGAAAGTCAAGAGTTTGCTTCTCTCGCGCTTCCCGTCAGCATCGCTTGTCAATAACTTCGATACCGGAAACTCGACGGCGGCCCGCACGTTGAATACAGCAGGCTATCGTTTTCTGCAGCGCGATGTGAATGATCGCAACCAGTATGAATTCCGGTTTGATTACAAGCCGACAGAGAGGCACAGCTTCGAATTTGTGCATCAGCGATTCAAAGAGATAGATGACCGCACCGATCTGGATGCGATCAACCTGCGTCCGAAAGTTTTCACCGATGCCGATGTCAAGTTCCTGGTCGGCGCGTGGCGTTGGACTGCCACGCCGAGGTTGAACAACGAACTTCGCATCGGAGCCAACCTCGCTCCAGTTGCCTTCGAGAATAGCGAGGATTTCATTGGCACGCTTTTTCCAACGGCTCTGGGATTGACTAACCGCGAAGTGCAGTTCCAGCCGCAAGGCCGCGACACCCGCACATATCAATTCATTGATAACGCCTCCTACATTGTTGGTAGCCACTCGATGCAGTTCGGAGGCAGTCTGCAGAAAATCAAGGTTCGGCCTTACAACTTCGCTGGCCGGTTCCCGACCGTCGGGTTCGGCTTCAGCGCTTCGGCTCCAGCAGCGATCCAGTTGACGCAGGCTGATTTCCTAGGCAGTTCAATTAGCCCGACTGATCTGGCCAACGCCAATGCTCTGCGCGCCTTTCTCGGCGGTGTCGTCTCGACGGTCTCCCAGACATTCCAGGTGCGAGATAGGACGTCCGGGTTTGTCGCTGGCATTCCGAACGAGAACAACTTTACCTTCGACAACTGGGCGCTCTATCTACAGGACAACTGGAAGATCAAGCCCAATCTGAGCCTGCGGCTGGGGCTAAAATGGGAGTATTTCAGCCCGCTGCGTGAAGACAGTGATCTGCAACTCTTCCCCGTAATGCGTGGAGGCAGCAGCAGGGATGTGTTGCTCGATCCGAACACCACGATAGATTTCGTGAACGGCGATTATTACGACAAGGACTTGAACAATTTCGGCCCCTCGGTTGGAATTGCATGGGATCCGTTCAAGGATGGCAAGACCTCGATTCGCGCCGGTTACACAATGGCCTTCGTCAACGAAGAGACCATTACCGTTGCGCGCAACGCAGGCGTCGGCAACCCCGGTCTGCAAACGGCAGTGAATCTGCTGAACCAGTTTGCGACCGTTAATGCCGGTGTTCCTGTTGTGAGCGCTCCTAATTTCAAAGTCCCGCGTAATCTGGCGGATCAACTCGGAGTCGGTTTGACTTCGGCTATTTTCGGCATTGATCAGCAACTCAAGCAGCCTTACGTCCACCAGATCAGCTTCAGTGTCGAGCGCGAACTCGGCTGGGACATCGCAGTTGAAGGCCGCTATGTCGGCACGCTTGGACGCGACATCTGGCGTGGCATTGACTACAACCAGGTCAACGCGGCGACTAATAAGCCGTTCTTTGATGACTTTATTCGCGCGCGCAACAACGGCTTCATCGCTCTGAATACCCCGGCTACCACTCCGGGCTGCACGTCTGCAACGTGCGGTGTGTTCAATCCAGCCTTTAACGCGAATTTGTCGGGTAGTCAGCAACTGTCGGTCATCCCGAATTTCAATGGCGGTTCGCTTACCAATGCTACTGTCCGCTCGCTGATTCAGACTGGACAGGTTGGCAGTCTGGCCGATTTCTATCTGACCAGCGCGGGAGCGACGGTCGCTCAGCAAGCGCGCAGCTTCTTCTTCAATCCTGGCAATCCGGGTATTTACGCCACCGACCTGATCTTGAACGGTGGCGAAACGGGCTATCATTCCTTCCAAGGTGAAGTCCGCCGCCGTTTCAAGGGTGGAATCTTCGGACAAATGAACTACACCTTCAGCAAGGTGCTGACCAATTCACCCGGTACGACGCAGGCTCGCTTCGAGCCGTTCCTCGACAACAACCGTCAGGAGTTGGAAAAGACGCGCGCTGACTTTGACGTGACTCACGTCATCAACGGAAGCGCGATCTTCGAACTGCCGTTCGGCCAGGGCAAGAAGTGGCTGAATTTTGGCAGCATCGCCGACCGCATCATCGGCGGCTGGCAGGTTAGTTCAATCGTCCATTACCAGAGCGGCGCTCCGATCTCGATCATTTCAGGTCGCGGCACGTTCAATCGAGGCGGGCGTTCGGGCGGTAATCCTGCAGTCTCCACGCTAACCCGCGACCAAATCAAAGACCTGTTCGGTATTCGCAAACTGCCGGATGGCCGCGTGTTTTACATTGATCCGGCGGTAATCGATCCGGCTACTGGCCGCGCCGTTGGGGCTGACAACCTGAACAATACCGCTGCCTTTAGCGGTCAGGTCTTCTTCCATCCAAACGCGGGACAGATCGGCACGTTGCAGCGTCTGCAGTTCGACGGCCCATCGCAAGTTTCCTGGGACTTCGGAGTGATCAAGCGCACTCGCATCAGAGAGAAGATGAACCTGGAAATCCGCGCGGATTTCTTTAACTTCCTCAATCACCCGTTGTTCTTCGTGGGTGATTACAACGTTGACAGCGCGAACTTCGGCCGCATCACGGGGCTGAACTTCGGGGCGCGTGTGACACAAGTGTCCGGCAGATTCACCTTCTAGTCGCTGGCGCAATTCGCAAAAAGAAATGGGAGTGGTTTCGGCCACTCCCATTTCTTTTGTCCAACAGACGTCGTCTGGATGCCAGCTTAAAAATCAAAAGCTTCCTTCAGTTTGTCCACGCGCTTGCCCCACTCTGCGCGAATCTCAGCCTTGACCGCGCCCCACGTGGTCGGATGTTCCGGCTGCCCTTCAAAGTAAAAAGGGCAGGGCGCCGGAGCGACTTCGCGCTGGACCTCAGCCAGATCAATCGGATCAATCGGGAAGACCACGCACGGCGGCGGCGCGTGCCGGGGCGACGTATAGATCAAACAGGCCGTCGTGTTCTCGTCTTCGTAAAAGAAGGGGCAGCGGAAAACGATCTTGCAACACAGGCCGCAGCGGTTGCAGCCACCTCGTTGATAAGGCTTCCAGCGGTAGAGAATTTTATCCGGCAGGATTTTGGCCAATATCCAACGCCGCGTGGCGCCGATTGAATGCCTGGTATAAAAGAACCCGATTATTTTGCGGAAGCCTATGTATGCTTTCTTTCGATAAATTTCCCGTTCGGTAAGCGCCGGCAGCTTAATTTCAGATTGAGAACCGTTATTGGGTTGCGACTCGGACCTCCTCGCCGTTTCGATTTGTACCAGGTGGATTGGGGATTTACTGTCTTGAGTCATTCATCCTCTCTGTTGTTATCGTCGCTGACGATAGATTTCCGCTCTGCTTTCAAACATATCCCAAAGTCTTCAAGGTGAAGAACGCGTGGGCAGGAAAACCGGCTCGATCCCAGCGCCACACATTCAAGAGGTTGCAAATGCAAGGCCACGCGCAGATGCGCATCACTGCAAACATCATTGGTCGTCATTCAAATTGACGATGAGCAGGCGGTGTTTTATGAATGAGACTGTGAGCGAAAGAAATTTGTTCAACGCGTGAAAAAAGCTCTTGCAATAGGGCATTCGTTTAGGTACACTGCGTTTCACAGATGAAACGCAGTGTGATTCATAACAGTCTCCAATGCCATCATCTGCCCGGAGCGTGATCATTGATTTCCCATTTTTCAGATTTTGATAGAGTCCGTCAGGGACCAAGCCAGCGCGAACTTTGTCAGAAAACGCGCGCGCGCGCAACTCGGTTTAGAAAAATTTTCAGAGCGGCTCAACAACTACGAAGATCGAGTGGCGAGTTGATCGTGACGGGCTTGTAACTGTTGAAACAATTCCGAAGGGAAATTCCATTCGGAACAATCAAAACTGTGGTTCCGCAGTTTGATCCCCATCAAATTCGCCGCAGTTTTGCCAAAGCGATCTGAACGGTCCGGCTCCGAATAATGTTCGGAGATCAATTATTCGAGCGTTCAGGCAAATGATTATCCGAAAATTTGTTGTTCGGCGGCTTCGCGCAGAACTCGCGCAGGGATACGTGCGTCCGAAAGCCAGCCGAAGGCAGCGACGATCTTCTTTGTCTCGCCTGCACCACTTGAACCACTCTCAGCCAATGGCGTTACTCCACTCATCCCGACTGCCAGCGTTGGGGTGAGTGGTTCCCGCCTTTTCGGTTTCTTCGGTTCAGGTTTTCTCAGCGGAGCGAGATCAAAAAAACATTATCACGAATTCTTTTCAGCGGCCCGCCGGTCGGACGGCGGCGCAAAAACTGTCTGCGCGTTTGCAAATCGGAGATGGGATGAATGCCCGTCTCTTTACCTAAACAAGAAACGAATCGAATCAATTGAAGGAGGCGAAATGAATAACGTACAGGACGCATTCAAACACAATCGCGCTCGAAAGAATGTCATTCTCGGCGGCGCGGCGATTCTGATCTGCATCACGATCCTGAGTTGCGTATCGTCATTTATCATCTATCGCGGAGGATTCACGGACGTTGCGCATCCATTCGACAAATTGCTCGCGCTCTTTGCGGTTATCGTCGTTGAGGGCGCGTTTGTCTGGCTGGTTTACGGATTCACCAGAGCGTTTTCGTCGGCGTCAGAAAGGTTGATCTCAGTTTGTGGTATGAGCTTTTTGCTGCTGGTGATGCTGATGAACTTGGTCACGCATTTCATGATGGTGAAGGGGATCGAGCTTGGCCCTTTTCAGCAGGCGTGGATTCAGTGGGGGGCCGTGATGGTCTTTATCGCAGTGCTCTTGATTGTGCTCTTCATCACGCTGGCCGATCCAGTCATCAAACTCGTCCGTCTGGAACTGCGTTATCTGGGTAAACAACAGGAGACGATTCTGGAGGCGAAGACTGAAGGGCTTGATAGCGAGCGGGTTCGGGAAGCGATGGCCGCCCGCGCCGAGCACGAGGCTGATCTGCTTGCGACAAAGATTGTCCGCGACGGGCGCAGCTTGCCGGCGGCTGGAGCGAGCGCCTATCACCGCCAATACATTGGTTTCCCGACGGACGCCGCTGACGACCTGGATGATGAGTACAATGGCCCAAAAGGTCGTCGCCGCTGAGTATCGGCAGATTCGAGGCAGACTCGGCGGCGGGAAGACAAAACACCTATAAAAACTCGATTGATTCTCCCCTCCGATCAGCAAGCGCAGAGTACGCCATGCGTCCCGTTCGGACGGCGGATAACGGCGGTGCGTTTGAAGACGAAGATTACATCGCCGACCGGGTTCCCAATCGAAGAGAACCCGATGACGAAGACTGGCCTGATTCAATCAAAGCTTTTGACGCCAGATTGGAGGCCAGGATGGATAACGGTTACGTCCCGTTTCTGAAGGTCGTCGAAAATGGCAGGAACGGTTTGAAGGCGGGACGGGCGAAACTCAAAACGAAGCCGGGACGGAAACAGGCGGTGAAAAAAGCGCCTTCTCATCGTGGTCTCAAGAAACTCACTCCAAAACAGATTGCGCTGGATTTGCCGCCGACACCGCGCGGCTGCGAATGGCGGCGCTCGGATGAGGGGTTGAATTTGTGGCGCTGCTGGACGGAGTGGGATGACAATAAAACTCAGAGAATCAAGAAGAGCAGATACGCCGGGCATCTGAGCGATGACGCCTGGCGGATAATGAAGGAGTACGATCATGAAGCGTTTATCTCGACCGTCGGCGAGCGGCTTCGCAGACACGGCGGGCGGTAACCCGTTCGCCGTTTTTGAAATCATCGCCGACGCCAGAAGCATCCGGCGGCAATCTCACGCCGCGGAGGTCATCGAAAGCGCAAACCGCATCGAACTGCACGCTGACGGCATGATCAAAACGATTCTCGGCACAGCCGACCTGTCTACGCTCGAAGTGCCCGACAGCGTGATTGAACAGATTGTCGAAACGCTGCGTCCATATCGCCAGTGATCGCCAACTCGCGCAGAGACTGGCGGCAACATAAATTTTTGAAAACTCGGAAAACAAATCCGGAGGTGTAATTATGACTTCAGAACAAGCGACTTTCCTGAGAGACTTTCTTCTAAACCGGGTTGAGGAAGCGCACATCGTGACGCTGCGCGTGCTCAGATCAATCCCGGATTACCATTGCGATTACCGCCCGAACCCGAACTCGCGTTCCGCGCGCGAACTGGCCTGGCACATCATCAGCACCGAGCTACAACTTCTGAGCGGCATCACGACCGGCTCATTCTCAAAGGACGATGACGAAATGCAGGAGCCGCCCGCGAGCATGTCCGAACTGGCCGAGTATTACGAAAGCCGCTTCACCAAAGGGCTTGAATCGGTCAGGAAGTTGAACATGAAGAAGCTGACCAACTACCTGTCGTTTTACGGAGTTTTCAGATACCCGGCGGTCGTCTATCTGACTTTCCTCCACGACCACACGGTTCATCATCGCGGGCAATTGAGTTCTTACGCGAAGGAGATGGGATCGAAAATTTCGATGCTCCGAGGCCGCAACGGCGACCGCGTCTCGATCACTCAACCGGCGATGAAATATCTGTGGGCCGAACGCAGTTGGGAGGAAGAAGAACTGGCCAACGCCGCTTAACGGTGGTAGAACCGCGCCGGGCAAGTCTTCGTATCCATAATCGTCCAACCTCAAAAACTAACAACAAAGGAGATTCACAATGGAAGTCAGCAAACATACTCCGGGGACATTCTGCTGGTTTGAACTCGGCACAAGCGATCAACAGGCGGCGAAGAATTTCTATTCCGAACTTTTCGGATGGAGCGTCAACGACGTGCCGATCGGGCCTGACAGTTTCTACTCGATGATGCAACTGCGTGGCAAGGACGTGGCAGCGCTCTCCCAACTGGCTCAGGAACAACTGGCTCAGGGTGTCCCGCCGCACTGGTTGTTGTATGTCGCTGTCGAAAGCGCCGACGAAGCCGCAAAGGCCGTCAACGCGGCTGGCGGGAAAACATTGATGGACCCGTTCGACGTGTTCGACTCCGGCAGAATGACCGTCGCGCAAGACCCCTCCGGCGCGACATTCGGAATCTGGCAGGCTCGCAATCACATCGGCGCGCGAATCATCAACGAAGCGAATACGTTCTGCTGGGGCGAATTGGCCACGCGCGATGCGGCGGCGTCATCCGCTTTTTACGGCAAAGTTTTCGGGTGGAAGGTGAAGACCGGCGATCCGGCCTACGCGGAAATTCATCTTGACGGCCAACCGTTCGGCGGGATGCTGACGATGACCGCCGAGATGGAAGGCGTTCCGCCGCACTGGTCGCCGTATTTCGCCGTTGACGATTGCGACGCCCTGGTCGAGAAGGCGAAATCGCTTGGCGCAAATACCTGCGTGCCGCCGCAGGACATTCCGAATGTGGGGCGATTCGCCGTGCTGGCCGATCCTCAAGGCGCAGTCTTTTCGATCATCAAACTGAACTATCCGGCCTGACAAATTCGGTCATCGCCGGAAGAATTGAACGACACTGGAAGCGCGAACCGCCGGGCAGTCAAAGCCGCGCTCATTGCGGTTTGCGCTTCTTGCTGTTTTTATCCAGCCAACAATCGAAGAACGGAGGAAGCCATGTTTTGGGTTTTGATCATCGTTGCGTCACTGGGCGCGCTGGTGATGATTGTCGCGCTCGTTGGAATGGCTCTGCCTGAAGCTCACGTCGCGTCGGGCGCTTTGATCTTGCCGCAATCTCCGCAATCCATCTGGCAGGCGATCTCCGATTTCGCCGGTCAGACGAAATGGCGCGCCGATCTGAAACGCGTCGAGCGGTTGCCTGATCTGAACGGCCACGAAGTCTGGCTGGAAGAGTTTCAACGCGGCATGCGCATCCCGCTTGAGACAATCGAATCGGATCCGAACTGGAGGCTGGTGCGCCGCATCGCCGATGACAACTTGCCATTCGGCGGCGTTTGGGAATACAACATCACGCCGACGAACGAAGGCTGGTGCCAATTGACGATTACCGAGCGAGGCAGGGTTCGGAATCCGATCTTCCGTTTCATGTCGCGTTTCGTCTTCGGGCATACTGCGACGATTGAAAGTTATCTCTCATCGCTCGCCAAAAGTTTCGGAGAGAAGCCAGCGATCAAATGATCCATCGGCAAAAATGCAGCATGGAAGGTTTTTATGGCGGCAACGAAATCAATCTACAGCGTGCATCCGGGCGTCGTAATGGTTCAGAAATGGGTCGAGACTCTGCCCGAAAAGACTGGGCGCTCGCTGGATGAATGGATAGCTCTGGTCAAAAAATCGGGGCCGAAGACCGAGAAGGAACGCCGCGAATGGCTGAAGACGAATTACAGGCTCGGCACGAATTCGGCCTGGTGGATCGCCGAGCGCGCCGAAGGCAAGGGACTGGAAGACAGCGACCCTGAGTCGTATTTGCAGGCGGCGGAGAAATATGTCGAAGAGATGTTCGCAGGGTCGAAAGCTGGCTTGCGTCCGATCTACGACCGGTTGCTGAAGGTCGGATTGGGGATCGGCAAAGAGGCGAAGGCTTGTCCGTGCAAGACGATTGTGCCGCTCTATCGCAATCACGTCTTCGCGCAGATCAAGCCAAGCACACGCACGCGAATTGACCTCGGCTTTTCGCTCGGAGATATGAAGACACCCGCGCGGTTAATAAACACGGGCGGTTTCGAGAAGAAGGATCGCATTACTCACCGCGTCCCGATCAGTTCGCTCGATGAGATTGACGACGAGGTCAAGCATTGGTTGAAGGTCGCCTATGACCTCGACGTCTGATTTATCCAATCTGCGCTTTGATGACCTCGGCGATTGATTCGGCCTGATTGCGGATCGTGGTTTCGTCCTGTCCTTCGATCATCACCCCCGCCAGGTTTTCAGCGTCTGAATAACACACAAGCAGACGGCCTTCGCAGTTCACCCATTTACCAGCCGAAACCTTCATTCATGTCGCGGGTCGCGCCGATGTAGCCGATCTCGCCGCTCACACCGAGTCCTTTTGCGGATGGCCCGCTTTGAGAAGTGGCGTGCCACACCGCGCGCGTAGCCATCTTCCGCCGACCTTGACGCTGTTTTGACGCGACGCCTATAATCCACGCTTTCATGAAGACGCGCTGAAATGCGCTGTCGTTATTGGCCCTGACCAGATTGGATCAATCTTGCGCGCCGCTGTGTAGTGATGACCGAATTCGCTCGACTGCTCAAATACCTCAGGCCCTACCGCATCGTCTTTGCAATTTCCGTTGTTCTGATGATCGTTACCGGACTGTTGGAAGGCGGGACGATTCTGCTGTTGCAACCGATCTTCGACACGCTGTCGGGCAGTCAGAGCAATGGCGGTGTGTTTGCCGGGCTTCCATTTAGCCGGTATTTGCCGAAGGCCGACGGCGTTGATCTTCGGACCATCGCTGTTCTGCTGGTCGGCCTGACGCTGGCGAAAGGCGTCGCCGAATATTTCTCGTCATATTTCATGAGTCGCATCGGCCAGAGTGTGATCGCTGACGTTCGCTCGTCGCTTTACGATCACATCATTCATCAGGCCGCACGTTTTTTTTCAAAGCATCCGACGAATGAGTTGACCGCTCATCTGATGAGCGACGCCGCGCTGGTCGAGCGCGCCGTGTCGGACACGCTGCGCGATCTGCTGCGCGAATCGGTCAGCTTGGTTGTTTATCTTGCCCTGCTCTTCAAATTCAACTGGCGGCTGGCGGCGGCGCTGTTGCTGCTGGGGCCGCCGGTGGCTTATCTGACCACGAATTTTAATCGGCGGCTGCGTCATTACATCAATTCGCGGCAACAGAGCGGCGCCGAAATGCTGGATGTTGCGCAGGAGGCGATTTCATCGCAGCGCGTGGTCAAGGCTTTCGGGATGGAGGATTACGAGAGCCTCCGCTTCCGCGACGCTGCGCGCAAACAGATGCGCGATCAGTTACGCGCGATGCGCATCTATTTTCTCTCGCCGATTGTGCTTGAAACCGTCGGGATCGTCGCGGTCGCCGCGTTGCTCGTATACGCGCATCGCAACATCACGGCAGGGCAGATGAGCCTGGGCGGTTTCGCCGCGTTTCTGGTGGCGATGTTCAAGGCTTACGACCCGATCCGCCGCCTGAGCCGTTTGCAGCACGATATGCAGCAGGGCGTGGCTTCCTCCGCGCGCATCTTCAAGGTCATGGATGAACAGATGGAGATGCGGGACAAGCCGGGCGCGATGAAGCTCGAACGGTTTTCGCGGCAGATAGAATTTGAAGATGTCAGCTTCAAATACGGCGCGGGCTTCGATCTGCCGGTGCTCGAAAATGTTTCGTTCAAAGTTCGCGCGGGCGAAATGGTCGCCATCGTCGGTCAGAGCGGCGCGGGCAAAAGCACGCTGACGAATCTGATCCCGCGATTTTACGATGCGGTCGAAGGCGCGGTACTGATTGACGGCCACGACGTGCGCGACATTCAAATCGCTTCGTTGCGTAAGCAGATTGCCGTCGTCACTCAGGAAACGCACCTGTTCAACGACACAGTGCGCGCCAACATCGCCTATGGCGCTTATGGCTCCAACGACAGCGACGAAGCGATCAGGCGAGCGGCCCGCGCGGCGCTCGCCGACGATTTCATCAGCAAGCTGCCGAGCGGGTACAATACGGTTGTCGGCGAACGCGGTTTGATACTTTCAGGCGGCCAGCGCCAGCGCATCGCGATTGCTCGCGCGATTTTGAAAAACGCGCCGATTCTGATTCTCGATGAGGCGACAAGCGCGCTCGACACCGAAAGCGAGATGATGGTGCAGCAGGCGCTCAACAATCTGATGATCGGTCGAACGACGATTGTCATCGCTCACCGCCTTTCGACGGTTCGCCGCGCCGACCGCATCGTCGTGATGGACGCCGGACGCGTCGCCGAAATGGGTACGCATCAGGAGTTGCTTGAGCGCGACGGAATTTATCGCAGGCTTTACGAATTGCAGTTTGCTGAAGAAGAAACGGTTGACGACCGTTGGCTGGCGGCCAGCGGAGCTTTTTCAACCGAGTATTGAGTAACGGCCATCAGCCAAGGATTGCAGGAGAAGCTATGCTAAAAAGCATGACGGGTTACGGACAGGGGACGGCGAGCGGCGCGAATTTCACCGTGACGGTTGATTTGCGCTCGGTCAACAATCGCAATCTGGATATTCACTGGCGCGCGCCGCAGGATCTGGCGTCGCTCGAAATCCCGCTCAAGAAAATGATTCAGGCGGCGGTCTCGCGCGGGCGTGTTGATGTAACGATCAATTTCGCGCAAACCGCCGATGTGGTTTACGAACTCAACCGTCCGCTGATTCGCGGTTACCTGGAAGCGCTCCGCACGATGCGGGACGAATTCGGGCTTGCGGGCGAAGCTGATCTGGCGACGATCACCCGGCTGCCGAACGTGTTGTCGGCTTCTACATCGAGCAATACTCTGAACGCAGCGGTGGTCGAAGGCGTCGAAGCTGCGCTGACTCATGCGCTGGCGGCTTTGGTGGCGATGCGCGCCGTCGAAGGACACGAGCTACAGAAAGAGATGTTCACGCGCGTCGAACGAATAGAGAAAAACGTCGCCCTCATCGAATCAGGCTCCACTGGTCTGATTGACGCCTACCGCGACAAACTGCGGAAGCGCATCGAAGAGTTGCTTGAAAAAACTTCGCTTGACGAGACACGGCTGGCTCAGGAAGTCGCATATCTGGCCGAACGCAGCGACATTTCAGAAGAAATAGCGCGGTTGAAAAGTCATTTGGCCCAATTGCGCGAATTGCTTTCGGGCGACGGCGAAATCGGCAAGAAGCTGGATTTTCTGTTGCAGGAAACCAACCGCGAGGCGAACACGATCCTGTCGAAGTCGTCGGAACTTTTGGTCTGCGACTCGGCCATCGAGATCAAGACTGAGGTCGAGAAGCTGAGGGAGCAGGCGCAGAACGTAGAGTAATGCGGATTGCGGATTGCGGTTTGCGGATTGCGGATTGAAGAAAGTTTTATCCGCGACTTCGCAACCTGCGATTCCACGCGGCAGACGCGGGTTTGTAAATCCGCAATCCGCAATCCGCAATCCGCAATATGAACGGCAATCTGATCATCGTTTCGGCTCCGTCCGGCGCGGGCAAAACGACGCTCGTGGGTGGGGCGCTCAAACGCGACCATCTGGTGAAGCCTTCGATCTCCTTCACGTCGCGCCCGCCGCGCGATGGCGAAGAGCAGGGCGTTCATTATCATTTCGTCTCGCGCGCCGAATTCGAGGCGATGATCGCAGGCGGAGACTTTCTGGAATGGGCCGAGGTGCACGGCAATCTTTATGGCACTTCGCGGCGGATGGTCGAAGCGGCGCGCGAGGCCGGCTTCGACGTGATTTTGACGATTGACATTCAGGGGGCGGCGCAGGCGCGCAAGCTGTTTCCCGACGCGATCAGCGTTTTCATCTTGCCGCCGTCGCTGAACGCGCTGGTCGAACGCCTGGAAAATCGCGGGACGGACACCGCGGACGATTTGCAACTGCGACTCGGCAACGCTCTTCACGAGATCGAACAGTACGTGAATTTTGATTACGTCGTAATCAACGAAGTTCTTGATCGGGCCATTGATGAACTGGCCGCGATCATCGTGGCTGAACGCTGCCGCCTGAAGCGGCGTGGCGGCGTGGCCGAACAAATTCTGCAAACTTTCAGGAAACAAGAAGGAGGACATTGATATGGCTGATGCCCAGGACAACAACGAAGCAAAGGCTCTTTCGATTGACAGCAAATACCGCAAGATTCTGATCGCCGCCAAGCGCAGCAAACAGATTCAGAAAGGCGCGCAGCCGCGCGTCAATCTGGCCAATTCCAAAGCGACGCGCGTCGCGCTGGAAGAAGTCGAGCGCGGATTGATCAACTTCGAGATCATTCCCAAAGGCGAGAAGTGAGGAAAGCGGGGGATGGGCTATAGGGAATAGGGAGCGGGAAAGACACCACTCCCTATTCCCCACTCCGCATTCCCTGCTCCAGTTTTATGAAAGCGCTCCTCGGTGTCACAGGCTGCATCGGCGCGTATAAAGCCGCTGAGATTCTGCGAGGGTTGCAGCGGCGCGGCGTCGAGGTGCGCGTCGTGATGACTCGGAGCGCGACCGAATTTGTTCAGCCGCTGACTTTTGAAGCCCTGTCCGGACAGCCGGTGATCGTCGAGATGTTCGACCGCCCGAATTACGCGACCATCGAACACATCTCGGTTGCGCGCGAAGCTGACCTGCTGTTGGTCGCGCCCGCGACGGCGAACGCCATCGCCAAATTCGCTCACGGCGTCGCCGACGATTTTCTCTCCACGGTTTACCTTTCAAACACCAATCCGGTTTTGATCGCACCCGCGATGAACGTCGAGATGTGGAACCATCCGGCGACGCAGGCCAATCTGAAAATTTTGCGCGAACGTGGAGTGTTGTTCGTCGAACCCGGCGTCGGTTATCAGGCTTGCGGTGAAGTCGGCGTGGGGCGTTTGGCGGAGCCTGAAGAGATTGTTGAGCGCGCATTTGAAATCTTGCGCAATCCGCAATCCGCAATCCGCAATCCGCAATCGAAAGATTTCGCGGGCGAACACGTGATGGTCACCGCCGGCCCGACCGTCGAAGACCTCGACCCGGTTCGCTTCATCACCAACCGTTCGTCGGGCAGGATGGGGTACGCGATGGCCGAAGCCGCGCGTGATCGCGGCGCGCGAGTGACTTTGATTTCCGGTCCGGTGAATTTGCCGCCGCCGGAAAATGTCGAAACGGTCAGCGTCCGCTCGACGCGCGAAATGTTTGAGGCCGTGATGAGCCATATTCACGACGCGACCGTTTTCATCGGCTCGGCGGCGGTGGCCGATTTCCGCGCGGCCAATCGCGCTGCGCAAAAGATCAAGAAAGATGGGCGTAGTACGATCACGATTGAACTTGAAGCGACCGAAGACATCATCGCGGCGGTCGGCGCTGATCCGAACCGGCAGGAGCGCATCGTCGTGGGCTTCGCAGCCGAATCGCAATCGCTGCTCGAATACGCCGAACGGAAGCTGCGCGAAAAAGGGATGGATTTGATTGTAGCCAACGACATCACAAGCGCCGGCGCCGGATTCGATGTCGAAACCAACGCCGCGACAATCCTCAAACGCGACGGCTCGCGCGTCGAACTGCCGCTTCAGAGCAAGCGTGAAATGGCCGACCGCGTGCTGGACGAAATTGCGAAGCTACGCAAGTAAAACCAGCTTATGGATCCGCGAGAAGAATTGAAGGAATTGATCGTTCAGGCCAGAGAGCATTTGCTCTATTTCAGCGAGATTGGTTTGACGAGCATCGGCGAAAGGTCTGCGCCAGTCGAAGCGGAATCAAAAGTCGAAGCTCAGGCTTCGCCAGTTGCGCCTGAGCCGAAACCGCAGGAATCACCCGCGTCAACAATCATTCCACGGCCGCAATTCGTTCCGAAACCGACAATCACAATGCCAACAAAAAAAGAAAACACGGCGGAGACTTCGCTTTTCGACGAACCGTCGTTGTCCGGCGAAACGGCTGCGCCGATGGCCGGATCGCAATCGGCCAATGAAACTCTCGAAGACATTCGCCGCGACCTCGGCGATTGCCGGCGGTGCAAACTCTGGTCAACGCGCACGAACATAGTCTTCGGCGAAGGCAATCCGAAAGCCGAACTGATGTTCATCGGCGAAGGCCCAGGCGCGGACGAAGACGCTTCAGGACGACCATTTGTGGGCCGCGCCGGACAGTTGCTGACCAAAATGATCGAAGCGATTGATCTGAAACGCGAAGACGTTTACATAGCCAACGTCGTCAAATCGCGCCCACCCGGCAACCGCACTCCCGAATCGGACGAAGTGAAAGCCTGCATTCCATTCCTGTTTCGCCAGATTGCGGCGATTCGCCCGAAGCTGATCGTCGCGCTGGGCAATCCCGCGATGCAGGCTCTGCTCGATACCAAGATCGGCATCACAAAAATGCGCGGGCATTTTCAGGACTATCCGCGCATTCCGGAAATCAAAGTGATGCCGACGTTTCATCCGGCTTATTTGCTGCGCTCGCCCGACAAGAAGCGCGAGGCGTGGGAAGACTTGAAGAAGGTCAGAGCCTTTCTACGCGGCGAAATCGCCCCTGAGTGATTGCTGAATCAGTTCAATCGAACTACCAGCGGCAATTTTTCGGCTTTCTGATTGTTTCTGCCGATCTCGACACGTTGCGGCATTGGCTTGCCTTCGATTTCCAGCACAAAACGCAACGCTGTCACGTTCCTGTCCACTTTGAAATCGAAGCCGTCAATATCGTCATCGGTGCGTGCGAAGAAGACGATCCGCCTGTCGCCGTCCTTTTCGATCTTGTCCTGTTTTTCAGTGACCACAACCGGCGCGCGTCCACCACGCACGTGAGCGCGCCCGCGCGGGCCGACGACAACATGCGGCGCCCGACCAGGGGCAACGACGCGGCTTCTCTCTTCCACATCAATCCGCTTCAGTGATTTCAATTCGCCGCCTTCAGCCGCCACCGAGCCGCTGAAACGGCGCATCGCGATT